>Ga0129310_1000332_pt1 | contig 61273 bp, 39 predicted proteins | sample Go1ome_2_FD_94433 | JGI IMG/M metagenome (GOLD analysis project Ga0129310, IMG submission 94433) | Western lowland gorrila individual fecal microbial communities from Wisconsin, USA - Go1022A metagenome | ecosystem: Host-associated > Mammals > Digestive system > Large intestine > Fecal | place...
ATCTATAAAGGGGCGGGCATATAGAAAAAAGTATTTTTATAATCATCAAAAAGGGATGCAATGTGAATTTCATTGCATCCCTTTAACACCATTTTTTATAGTTGAAACCTCAAAGACAGGTATCATAGTAGGAGTCTTACGTCAATACAAAAAGGAGTCAGATTTTTCTGACCCCTCAAAATTATATCTGCATAGGTGATACTCATTCATATAAAACAAAAAACATCCCATATCTGGAATGCTTTTCTAACAAAAAACAGGCATTCAAACGAATGCCTGCTTTTAAAAATTCGTTCTTCACTTGTAAACCACCCGGACTAAAGGAGTTCGATTGTTCCTGGTGGCTTCGAAGTAAGGTCGTACATTACTCTGTTTACTCCCTTAACCTCATTAATGATTCTGTTCATTACCTTCTGAAGTATCTCAAATGGGATGTCTGTACAATCAGCAGTCATAAAGTCTGAAGTATTGACTGCACGGAGCACTACCGCATAATCAAAGGTTCTGAAATCGCCCATTACTCCGACTGAGCGCATATTTGAAAGCGCTGCGAAGTACTGATTTGGAAGGTGCTTGATTCGTCCTGATGCAAGGGCCTTGTCCATCTCTTCGCGGAAGATGGCATCAGCATCCTGAACGATATGAACCTTCTCTTCCGTTATCTCGTCTATGATTCTTACACCGAGGCCTGGTCCTGGGAATGGCTGACGGAATACTAGATACTCTGGGATTCCAAGCTCAAGTCCTGCCCTACGAACCTCATCCTTGAAGAGCATTCTCAGTGGCTCTACAATTTCCTTGAAATCTACATAATCAGGAAGTCCACCTACATTATGATGTGACTTGATAGTAGCTGACTTTCCAAGTCCTGACTCTATAACATCTGGATAAATTGTTCCCTGTGCTAGGAAGTCAACAGCACCAATCTTTTTAGCTTCTTCCTCGAATACACGAATGAACTCTTCTCCAATTATCTTTCTCTTTGCCTCTGGCTCAGTAACACCTTCAAGTTTTTTATAGAAACGGTCCTGAGCATTTACTCTAATAAAGTTTAGTTCATAATTACCATTTGGACCGAATATAGCTTCGACCTCATCTCCTTCATTCTTTCTAAGAAGACCATGATCTACAAATACACATGTAAGCTGCTTTCCGACTGCCTTTGCAAGAAGAACAGCCGCAACTGATGAATCTACGCCACCGGAAAGGGCACATAGAACACGGCCTGAACCTATCTTCTCACGAAGTGCAGCTATAGTGGATTCTACGAAGGAATCCATCTTCCAGTCTCCCTTACATTTGCAGACATTATATACGAAGTTATGAATCAGCTCTTTTCCCTGCTCAGTATGCATTACTTCAGGATGGAACTGAGTCGCATAAAATCCTTTTGCCTCACACTCCATAGCAGCTACAGGACAATCCTTTGTATGAGCTGAGATAGTGAAACCATCTGGAACCTCAGCGATATAATCTGTGTGACTCATCCAAGTCGTTATCTTCTTCTTTATTCCTTTAAAGAGAAGTGATCCAGCTCTTGAATCAGAATCTTCTGTCGCACCATCGATATATGTTTCTGTTCTTCCGTACTCGCTAACTGGTGCAGTAGCAACTCTACCACCAAGAAGATGTGCCATAAGCTGTGAGCCATAGCATATTCCAAGTACCGGAATACCAGCTTCAAATATTTCCTTGGTATAGGAAGGTGATTCCTCAAGATATACACTATTAGGACCACCTGTAAATATGATTCCCTTAGGATTCATTTCTTTTATCTTCTCCAGAGGAAGAGTATATGGATGAACCTCCGCATACACATTACACTCTCTTACTCTACGAGCAATTAACTGATTGTACTGTCCACCAAAATCAAGGACAATGATTAATTCCTTATTCATATATACTCCCATTAATCTAGTCTAATGTATCAAGAGCTTTTTGAAGCTGATTATCTTCATCATGTTCTATAGTAACCTTCTGCTTTAGACTCTCATCAAGTTCTTCCTCAACATCAGGAACAATTCCTACCTGATGAACAACTTCACCTGATGGTCGGAAGTACTGCGCTATAGTAAGCTTTATAGCAGAACCATCTGATAATTTGATTACCGACTGAACTATACCCTTACCATAAGATGTAGTTCCAACGACTTTACCAAGCTTATAATCCTGTACAGCACCAGCGAAGATTTCAGAAGCACTTGCACTATTTCCATTTATGAGCACTGACACCGGAAGATCAACGCTATGTCCATCTTCACAACTATAATTCTCTAGAACTTCGTCATTCTTATCCTTAGTCTGAAGAAGAAGTCCCTTACTCTCTGCTCCATCAGCAAGAGCATCGTCATCTATCAGATAATCTAACATAGAGATAACTGACTTAACTAATCCACCAGGATTGTTACGAAGATCTATCACGAGTGCTTTTGCACCCTGTCCCTGAAGATCATCAACCGCATCCTTGAACAGATCAGGTGTATTCTCTATAAACTGTTCCACCTGAATGTAACCAATATTATCATCCAGCATTTCATATGCAACAGTCTTTGTTTCTATCTTATCTCTTGTAACAGTAAATGTTAGATAATCAGGTTCGCCTTCACGGTAAACTTCTATCTCAACATCTGTACCCTTTTCACCTCTGATATGTTCAACTACAAACTCTAGTTCCATATCAGTTGTGAGCTCAAGATCATCAACACGAAGTATTACATCTCCAGGAAGTAAACCAGCCTTCTCAGCAGGGCTATCCTCAAGTGGTTTAACTACGTAAATGGTTCCGTCGTCCTGATTCTTCGAAACTGTAGCACCAATTCCTTCAAACTCTCCAGAATCATCCTCCATCAGCTTCTCATACTCGTCCTTTGTATAATAGACAGAATATCTATCATCAAGACCTTCCATTAAACCATCATAGTAGCTTTCTTCACGCTTCTCATCGTCGATATCAAAGTAGTAGAGCTTATCAATGTACTGCTCTATTTCAGCTGTTTTCTTCTTTACATCCTTTGAATTCTCATCGAATCCATCTTGGGATTCATCTGACTTGGCTGAATTAGCAGGTTTTCTGTCAGAAGCTGTATCATCTGTTACTCCTGCTCCGGAGCCGCAGCCTGCTGATACCAGCATTGCTGCTGCGAGACCAAGACACATAAGTTTCTTCATCTGCCTTCTGTCCAAAAGATTCTCTCGTCTCATTTTATCATATTCTCCTCTTTATAAGTTTTCTTGCAAAAGCAGTGGAAAACTACTCTCCACCTTCTGTATTAGATACAGTGGATTTATCTGTAATCATAGTGTAGTACTTCAGTGGGTTTACGTACTCACCATTTTCACGCACTGCGAAATGAAGATGAGGTCCAGTTGATACTCCTGTATTACCAGAATAACATATCGTCTGACCTGCTTTTACTGTATCGCCAACTGCGCAGTTATATGAGGACAAATGGAAGTAACATGAACATATACCACTACCATGATCTACAATAACCGCATTACCACCATTTCCAAGATAACCTACATATATAACCGTTCCATCTGCTACAGCTATAACATCACTACCCAAATTACAAGGAATATCTATACCTTTATGGTAAGTAGTTGCTCCAGCGGTAGGTTGAGATCTAGGTCCATAGTAAGATGATATAACCGAACTAGATGGCATAGGCCATAAGAACTGAGCACCTGTATATACAGCATTTCCCGTGCTTCCGCTAGTTGAGTAGCTAACAGTAGCCTCAGCCGCAGTTATCTTAGCCTGTACCTCAGCCTCTATGGTCTCAAGAGATTTAACCTTGGAATTCATAGTATCTATGGATTCCTGATAACTATTAATCTGAGCCTCCTTCTCGTCAGAAAGAATCTGAAGAGATTCCTGTTTATTTGTATAAGCCTCAGCTAAAGAATCCATATTAGTGTTAAGCATGGTAAGAAGTGCATTCTTATCAGCAAGTACCTGCTTAGCTTCTGTATAATCAGAAAGTATCTTTTCATCATAGGCTTCTATAGCCTGAATATATTCTGCTTTACTTACTACATCACTATAGTCTTCAGCGTTAAATAACGCATCCATAAATGAATATGATCCATTTTCATATTCTTCTCTAATGTGAGACTTTAAAAGTTCATACTGTGCATCCTGTGCTGCTTGAGCATCTTCTATCTCTCCACTTAACTGAAGCATCATGGTCTGAGCTTCACTTTGTTTTTCAGATATCTCATCAAGCTTATCCTGATACTCAAGTATCATATCATCAAGTTCATTTAGCTTTGAGATAAAGTCATTCTGACTTGAAAGAAGCTGATTAAGTGTTGCCTGAAGTTCATTCTTCTCCTGAAGTGTAGTCGAAAGCTGTGCTGTAAGTGCAGCGAGCTCTTCAGCAGATATACTGCTACTAGAACCAGAAGTGGAGACTGATTCATCATCAGAATCCGAACCGCCCTCAGGATCTACAGTTGGAGTTTCTGTTGCATCTGTAGGCGTACTATCAGCAAGAACATCATAAGACATGCCCCCTCCAATTGCCGCCCTGCAAGCAAGAATCATTAGAAGAAATAGTACAGTAGCTAATATGAAATTGTCCCTAATATCTTTTTTATTAATCTTCATTATCATTTTCATATTTCTTGTCATAAAGTGCATTATAGGACCTACGGGCTACGTAGGTCCTTAATATTATATCTCCAAATGTTTCCTTGTTGTTATAAGACTTCCGAAAAAGCCGATTCCTATACCGATGAGAAGTGTTATAGGTATAAGAGTTTTAAACATATCAAATGGTGCTGTAAACTCAAAGAGATTCTTGAGAATAGAGAACTTACCCGCAATATAATTGATAACAAGATCATAGAGATAATACAGAAGAACAAGTGGAACTATCGATCCAACAAGTCCTATGATTATACCTTCTATAATGAATGGAGCTCTGATAAATCCATTTGTAGCTCCTATAAGCTTCATAATTCTAATCTCTTCACGTCTTACAGTAATACCGATAGTAATAGTATTATTGATAAGGAATATCGATACTAGAAGCAGTATGAATATGATTCCAAATGAAGCATAACCGACAAATGCATTAATAGCAGATATACTATCAGCGGTGTCTCCTGAGCTGCTGACTTTTCTTACACCCTCAATACTTTCAAGGAACTGTACGAAGTCAGCCTGCTTACTTGAATCATTTAATGTAATCACATATGAAGCTGACTTTGCAAGTGGGTTATCTGCTCCAAATGCAGCTCTTGCAGCTTCAGGATCATCATAAGTCTGTTCGGAGAAACTCTCCCACGCCTGTTCCGGCGATATATATTCTATAGTATTAACTTCTTTTCTAGTCTTTATCTGCTCACCTATAAGGTTAATAGCTTCTGCAGATAGATCCTCATTAAAGAATACTGCGATGGAGATACTGCTCTCAATCTTGTGAATAGCACCTCTAAAGTTAACAAGTACGCAATAGAACAGACCAAATACGAATAGACAAGCTATAATAGTACCTGTTGAAGCAAGTGAGAACAGAAGATTTCTTCTGATATTCTTAAAGCCCTGTCTTACGCTGTAACCAACCGAACTAATCTTCATCGATATAACCTCCCTTCTGGACGTCACTTACAATGACACCCTTCTTGAGGGTTATAACCCTTTTCTTCATAACATTTACTATCTCTTTATTATGTGTAACTACGACTACCGTAGTACCCTTTGAATTAATCTCGTCCAGAAGATTCATAACATCCCAGGAATGCTTTGGATCGAGGTTACCAGTAGGCTCATCGGCAAGGATGATCTCTGGTTTATTAACAAGTGCTCTGGCAAGAGCAACTCTCTGCTGCTCACCACCGGAAAGCTGTCTAGGATAAGACTTATACTTATCTTCCAGACCAACAAGTGCAAGAACTGCAGGCACCTGTCTCTTTATATATCGCGAAGGAGTCTCGATAACTCTCTGCGCAAATGCTACATTTTCATATACTGTGCGGTCCTTCAAGAGACGGAAGTTCTGGAATACAACTCCTATCTTACGACGAACCTTATGAATTCTGTTCTTCTTAAGTCTTGCAAGGTCAATACCTGCAACTTCAATACGCCCCTTTGTTGGAACAAGTTCTCTTAGGAGAAGCTCAAGAAATGTTGTCTTACCTGAACCAGTTGATCCTACGACGAAGACGAACTCTCCTTTTTCTATCTCAATGTTGATATCCTTAAGCGCTACTGTGCCAGTTGGATACTTCATTGTGACATTTTCCATCTTAATAACTGACATAATTTTCCTTTTATATACCTTTCACTAATTCTCCAAAAACTAGAAATCAAGGCTTTCCATATACTTCATATACTTTACAACCATGAGTGCAATCTTAAATGTTATCGCATCCTCAAAGATTCGAAGGTCAAGACCTGTTGACTTCTCGATCTTATCAAGTCGATAAACAAGTGTATTTCTATGAATATATAACTGTCTTGAAGTCTCTGAAACATTCAGACTGTTTTCAAAGAACTTATTGATTGTAGTAAGCGTCTCTTCGTCAAACTCATCAGGTGACTTGCCGTCGAAGATTTCCTTAATAAACATACGGCATAGAGGAATTGGAAGCTGATAGATAAGACGACCTATACCAAGGTTGCTGTATGCTATGATGTTCTTGTCGCTGTAGAATATCTTGCCAACATCAAGAGCCATCTTAGCTTCCTTATATGAACGTGAAACTTCTTTAATCTCATTTACGATAGTACCAAATGCAACATGAACTGAGATCATAGCTTCAGTATTCAGCATATCGACGATAATGCTAGCCGTCTTGTTCAGATCCTCGTAAGTATCTGTTGACTTAACCTCCTTAACAAGGATGATATTCTTCTCATCTACGGCTGTAATAAAGTCGTGAGTCTTAACTGAGAATATATTTCTTACAGTCTCAAGTGCGTTGTTATCTTTCTCTGACTTCGTCTCTATGATAAATACGCATCTCTTAACATCAGTATCGATGTGAAGTTTCTTAGCTCTGTTATATATATCTACGAGAAGCAGATTATCGAGAAGCAGATTCTTAATGAAGTTATCCTTATCAGATCTCTCCTTATAAGCAACCAGAAGACTCTGAATCTGGAATGAAGCCATCTTACCAACCATATAGGTACTATCAGAATCACCCTTGGCAAGAATAATATACTCCAACTGTTTATCATCCATTACTTTGAAAAACTGATATCCGAGAAGACTCTGGCTTTCAGCCTGAGACTCTGCAAATGCCATAACAGCATCTTCGTAATCAAGCGGACCATCCTCAACAGTCTTAGCAAGGAGTCGTCCCTCAACATCCATTACAATAAGATCCACTTTTGTAATAGCCTGGATCCCTTCAAGTGTTTCTTGTAAAATCTGATTTGAAATCATTTTCTCACTCCTGTTCTCTTTATAACCCCAGTATTATATTAAATCATAAATGCATAAAAAAACAATCTATTCACGCACAGAGTCATTATACCAAAATTTTCATCTATAAAAAAGAGGAAATGTAGATTAATTCTACATTTCCTCTTAAAATATTCACACTACGGAAAACTCTTCGAGTTTTCCTACTGTCGTCGATTTGTTACACAAATCGATGACTAGTTTACAATGATCTCCTCTGATTCCTTATCGAAGATATGAATCTTAGAAAGGTCAAATGCGAACTGAACTGTATCGCCAGGTCTAGCTGTTGTACGAGCATTAACTCTAGCTGTGATATCGAACTGATCGATTGTGAAGTACAGATATACTTCAGCACCGAGCATTTCGTAAATGTTGATACGAGCGTCAATAACTGACTCAGGTGATGACTCGATGAAGAGCTGCTCATCATGAATATCCTCTGGACGGATACCAAGAACAACGTCCTTATCAATGAATCCACCAGCGATAAGCTTGTTAGCCTTAGCTTCTGGAACCTTGATTGAGTGTGAACCGAACATAAGAAGTACGTCAGCTCCTGACTTAACAACCTTGCAGTCGATGAAGTTCATAGGTGGCATACCCATGAAACCAGCAACGAAGAGGTTGCATGGATGATCATAAAGGTTCTGAGGTGTATCAACCTGCTGGATGATACCATCCTTCATAACTACGATACGTGTACCAAGAGTCATAGCCTCTGTCTGGTCATGTGTAACGTAGATAATTGTTGTCTGAAGTCTCTGATGAAGCTTTGAGATCTCAACACGCATCTGAACACGAAGCTTAGCATCAAGGTTTGAAAGAGGCTCATCCATAAGGAATACCTTTGGCTCACGAACGATAGCACGTCCCATGGCAACTCTCTGTCTCTGACCTCCTGAAAGAGCCTTTGGCTTACGATCAAGAAGGTGCTCGATCTCAAGAATCTTAGCAGCCTCATGAACCTGCTTATCAATCTTCTCCTTTGGAACCTTTCTAAGCTTAAGTCCGAATGCCATATTATCATAAACTGACATATGTGGATACAGAGCATAGTTCTGGAAAACCATCGCGATATCTCTGTCCTTAGGCTCTACATCGTTACAAAGCTTGTCACCGATCCAGAGCTCACCGGAGCTGATATCCTCAAGTCCAGCGATCATTCTAAGTGTTGTTGACTTACCACATCCTGAAGGACCTACGAAGATAATGAACTCCTTATCCTCGATATCAAGATTGAAGTCCTTAACGGCATTGAAACCATTTGGGTAAATCTTGTAAATGTTCTTTAACTGTAATCCTGCCATTTTAATTATCCTCCTAAATAGCTTTTACAATTTGTGTTTAATTTCAAACTTGTTATATAATACCGCTTTTCATTTTATTAAACTATGTGTTTGTTGCATAAAGAATTGCGAAAACTTTTGTTCATATTGCATATTGATTTAGTAAATCTATCACTTTTTAACAAAATTTAAGCGGATATAACTAACATTTCACAATCAGATTTGTGAGAAAATAACCAAATATATTACAATTCTATTAACAAAAATCTATATATAGTGGTTTTTTAGTCAGTTTATACATTACTGGGCTAGTATATTGTCACTTCCACCAATAATTACGTAAGCTTGAACGCCCTCACTAGATACATCACAAGGTACATCTTCTGCACTTCCCTGCTCGACTATAGCATTTGTTACAGCACCTTGTATAGTATCAGCTGAAATATCAGGAGATAATAGAACTATCTTAGACGTATCAAGAGTTCCACCGGTATAATTACCCGTCTGAAGATTTGTAAAGCCCATCTCTGTCAGCTTATCTCTCCAGGCTACAGCAAGCCCAGCAGTTTCAGTAGCATTTAATACTACTATAGAAGCATCCATAGCTATCTCTGACTTTATAGCTCCGGCATCTTCTCCTTGTGCAGACTCATCTTCAAAAAGGACTGCATCGTCCTCCGTAGCTTCTGCTGTGAGAAGTTCATCACTTTGATCATCCTCGAACGCATCTCCCTCAGAGATTTCATCAGACTCAGACTGCTTAGTAGATATGACTGCTTTTATCAGAAATGCACTCATCGCTAGAATCACGAGTCCAAGTATTATAACAATGGCTTTAAGAAAAAATGAGAAAAACAGACCTACAGCGGTTTGCTTTTTCTTACGCTTAGCCATATATCTTCCTCCTTTTATACATCTATATAAAATCCACTAATTATCTTATAATTCGAAAGTCAAGTATAGCAAAAAGCAGTGTGCTTTTCAAGGAATTATGATAAAATGTAACTAGGGTTACACGTAATAACATATAGTAAGGATAAGACAATGAAAATACTAATCACCGGCGCATCAAGAGGCATAGGCAGAGCTATAGCTCTAGCCGCCGCAAAGACAGGCAAATATACACATATGCATCTCACATGCAGAAGCTCGCTTCGGAAGCTGGAGGAGCTTAGTCTCGAGATTCAGAAAATCAACTCTGATATTATCGTAACGACTTCCAGTGGAGTTATCAGCTCTGTATCAGATGCTCAGGCTGTCAGAGAGATCTTTGGCCCTACTGACGTTATCATTAATAATGCTGCTGTCTCTTACACCGGTCCACTAATTGATATGACGGAGGAAATGTGGAATGACACAGTATCCACGAATATTTCCTCTCTATTTTATTTCTATAAAGCATTTCTACCTGATATGATTGGCAGACACTCTGGTCAGATTATCAACATATCTTCTGTATGGGGAAATGTTGGTGCATCCTGTGAGACTATCTACAGTGCGTCTAAAGGTGCAGTCAATTCATTTACCAAAGCACTTGCAAAGGAGCTCGCTCCTTCTGGAATACAGGTCAATGCAGTTGCCTTTGGTATGGTAGATACTGAAATGAATGGACATCTCACTCCAGAAGATATCGAAGTACTTAAGGAGGAGATTCCTACCGGAAATATAATGACACCTGAGGTTGCGGCCGAGGCTGTCCTCAAGGTTCTGGAAATGCCACTTGATATGACGGGACAGATTATCACAGTGGATGGAGCTTGGACTTAATCAGTTTACATAATTCTTAACTATTTACGGGGGTATCACTTATGGGAGATATATATGTAGAATTCTTCTCAGATGAAGCGCTGGAAAATGTCATGTGCATGCTTCAGTATAAGCCAGAGCGCGTAGTTTATCTGGGACACAAATCAACAATGCTCACAAGAAAGATTGAGAGTCTTACAAACTTCGCAAATCTTAAATCACCAAAAACAAAGCTTGAGTTTATCGAGGTTCCTAGAGATAATCTCGAAGAATGTATAAAGGCACTAGAAGAAGTATCCGATAAATATCCAGATGCTTTCTACGAACTAACCGGCGGCGGAGAAATGATACTTATTGCATTTGGCTATATAAGCGCCACTAAGAAACTTAAGACTCTCCGCATCGATCCATACACAGGCATCGAAGTCAACATGCTGCCTGGTTCAATACCAACACAGCATAGAGATAATATAAATATAAGTGTTAAAGAAAATATCATACTTCACGGTGGTACGCTTACCAGACAGACTGGCAGCTTCTGCACCTGGAACTTTACAGATACATTTAAGGAAGATATTCGCACGATCTGGGATATAGCCCGCGGTCTTCAACATAAATGGAACTCCTACTGTTCTATTATCGAAGATGTTATCAAGGATTTTCCTTCTGACGAGGACGGCCGCTTCTCTTTGCCAAAGTCTCAGCTGAGAGATTCAGCAATCCTCTTCTATAAACTGAATAATAAAGGAATGCTTCGGGATTATCACGAAGATAATAAACGTATACGATTTAGATTTAAGACTGACGCTATACGTCATATTGTCACAAAGACCGGAAATATTCTGGAGCTCCATGTATATGAAGTAGCTTCCAGAAGACCTGATATCTTCACAGATGAGATAATCGGCGCGATGATCGATTGGAATGGGGATAAAAACGAAGAAGAAAAGAAAGAGTTTGCATCTAACTACGAAAAGTATATGAATGCAAGCTATGATACGATAAATGAAATCGATGTTATCCTTATGCAGGCTTGCGTGCCTATATTCATTTCCTGCAAGAGCGGTAAGGCTAGCAGTAATTCGCTACATGAGCTCGAGACTGTAACCCACCGTTTTGGCGGAAAATATGCAAGGAAGGCTCTAGTTATGGCTCTCCCTTGCGATGCTTCTTCCAGCGGCTCCTCCTTCTTCAAGCAACGTGCGAAGGAGATGCACATCTGGGTTATAGATAATGTATACGCTATGACTGATGAGCAGCTCCTGAAGAAGTTGATGCAGCTTCATAACTAAGGTTGGCAAACTTAGTGTATTTACCAATCCAAGCAAGCTCTACAGTACCGGTGGAACCGTTACGTTGCTTAGCTACGATAATCTCGGCAACACCAGGTTTCTCGGATTCTTTATTATACTCATCATCTCTATATATGAACATTACGACATCGGCATCCTGCTCTATGGCTCCCGACTCACGAAGATCGGCAAGCGTAGGGCGGTGATCCGTTCTAGTATCAACAGCTCTGTTAAGCTGTGACAGAGCTATAATAGGTACATTTAATTCCTTAGCAAGACTCTTAAGCGCACGAGATACTTCGGCGATAAAGAGCTGACGTGACTCAACCTTTCCTGTGGAGTTCATCAGCTGTAAGTAGTCGATAACTATCAGACCTATATCCTTAGTCTGCTTCAGCTTTCTACACTTAGTTCTGAGTTCCGCTATAGTAATAGAAGAATTATCATCTATGTAAAGTGGTGCTGTATTCAGATTCTGCGTTGATTCGAGAAGCTTGCCCCACTCAGTATCATTTATATCACCAGTCTTCATATGGCCAGACTCAACCATCGAGTCAACGGCCATAATTCTTGTTACAAGCTGTTCAGCCGTCATCTCCAGGTTGAAGATAGCAACACCAGTCTTCTCTCTTATAGCTATATGATGCGCGATATTAAGGACAAATGCTGTCTTACCCATACCAGGTCTTGCAGCGATGACTATAAGTTCACCACCATGAAGACCAGTCAGCATATAATCCAGATTCTTAAATCCTGTTCTAAGACCGTTGATTTCGCCTTTCTTTCTTGTAGCCTGCTCAATCTCGATGATAACATTTGAAACCAGCTGTTCCATAGTCTTCTGCTCACCAGAACTACTCTTCTGCTGCATAAGACTGAAGATATCAGCCTCTGCCTTATCCATTATAGCATCAACATCTTCTCTTGCTTCATAAGCATTGGCAGTAACTCTATCCGAAAACTTGATAAGTTTTCTAAGATAAGCCTTATCCTTTACGATAGCTGCATAGTCCAGCGCAAATGCTGCTGTTGCATTGCTGGCAAGTATCTCACCCAGGAATCCAAGGTTACTTACTGACTCTGGAGCACCCATTTCCCTAAGCTTATCTCCCAGCACTACATCATCTACAGGACGGCCTTCATTGTATAGCTTAACGATAGCATCAAAAATTAGACCATACTGCGGATTGTAAAAATCCTCATTTAGCAGTATGGCACTTACTTCAGATATAGCATCCTTATCAGTCAACATAGAGCTGATAACACTTTTCTCCGCATTGCTATCGTGTGGCGGAATCTTCTTGATTATATTTTCCTCAGCCATAATCTTCTCCCGACAATTCTGACTAATTCAAAACTATTTCTTCTCGACTACGTCAAGGAGTATCTCAGCTGTAACCTGTGGGTGAAGCTTCAGACCAACATTATAGCCTCCAAGTGCCTTTACAGCATCAGCCATAATGATCTTCTTCTTATCCACTTCTATTCCAAGCTGAGTCTTAATGAGTTCAGCTATCTCCTTTGTAGATACTGAACCAAATACACGTCCATTATCTCCAACCTTAACGCTGGCAACTACCTTCTTATCCTTAAGGTCAGCAGCAAGCTTCTGAGCAGCTGCAAGGTTCTCAGCAGCTATCTTCTCATCATTCTGATTCTTAAGCTTAAGGTTGTTAAGATTATCTGGAGTAGCTTCAACTCCAAGCTTCTTAGGAAGCACGAAGTTACGTGCATATCCCTGATTTACTTCTACTATATCGCCCTTCTTACCAAGGGACTTAACATCCTGTGTTAATATAACTTTCATAATATTCCTCCTGTTTCAACTGAGACTATAGACTTAGTCAAACCGTCTATATCTCTCCTGCAGTCGTCATTTCCTTCAGAACGTTCTTTAGCTCAGCGAAGAACTCCTCCTTGGACTTTCCTTTCAGCTGTGCTCCGGCTATGTTTGAATGACCACCGCCGTTGAATCTTTCCATGATAATCTGTACATTTATATCACCTATGGATCTAGCAGATACATAGAGCATGCCATCCTCCGCCTCAGTAACGACGAAGGATGCATCGATATTTTCTACATTAAGAAGCTCATTTGCTGCCTTAGCAACAGGAACAGTTGGAGCTTCCTTTGAGCTTTCATCAGCATCTACATAGGAAAGAGCAAAATGTCCCATATAGATTTCAGCATTGCTGATTCCCTGAGCTCGTTCCTTCAGCTCTGTCATAGAGCTTCTGAACATCTTTCTAACCCTTACTACGTCAACTCCATTTTTTCTGAGGAATGAAGCAGCCTCAAATGTACGAACACCAGTCTTATTAAGGAAGTTGTCCGTATCTATAAGTATACCAACATACATAGCATCAGCTTCCTGAGTCTTAAGCTTAGGTGACTTAGACATGTACTGATACATTTCTGCTATCATCTCACATGCAGAAGATGCGAAAGGTTCGATGTAAGAAAGAGTTGCTCCCTTTATAGCCTCATTGGTCTGTCTATGATGATCAAATACTACGACTGTCGGTACTAGACTAAGCAGCTCCTCGCACTCTGTCATGCTCGGTCTGTTAACATCACATACTACAACAACTGTATTCTGATCCACCTGAGACACTGCCTCAGTACTTGTAAGGAAGACGCCATCATACATGTTGGCAGCCTTGAATGAGCTAACAAGAGGTCTTATAGCCTCTGTCACTTCATTTAATACGATAAATGCTTTCTTATTCATAGCACTTACCAGTCTGTAGATACCTACTGCTGAACCAAATGCATCTGCATCCGGTCTCTTATGTGCCATGATGATTACCTTCTCCTTACTAAGAAGAAGTTCCTCAAATGCCTGAGCCTTAACTCTCGCCTTTACACGAGTAGTCTTCTCAGTACCAGCTGACTTACCACCATAGTATGTAACCTGCTCGCCAAGCTTAACTGCTGCCTGGTCACCACCACGGCCCATAGCCATACCGATAGCCGTTCTGGCATTCTCATATGCATTCATGTAACCATTAGTATCAGAATCAAGATCCGCTCCGATTCCTATACTAAGAGTCATAGCGATATCATTTCCGACATTAATATTCTTAACATCGTCTAAGATAGAGAAACGGTCATTTCTCAGAGTCTGCATATATTTCTGCTTAAATACAAAGAAGTATTTATCATTCTCTATATGCTTAACGATTGCATCGATATTAGAGAGGTACATGTTAATCTTACGCTCAACAAGAGCCGTAAGGATACTATGCTTTACATCCTCTAGCTGATCCATAACCTCGTCATAATTATCGAGATATAATAGTCCGGCATAAAGCTTCTGATCTATAGTCTCCTGCTCTAACTTTCTAAGATTAGTCTCATCGAAGAGATAGAGAGCCAGAACTATATCATCACCATCAGCTTCATCCTTGTTCTCATCGAATACCTTCGACATATCGATACGCTTGATAGACGCCTTATACTTTCTGTCATTATAGTCAACATTTATATCGACGGATTCAGAACCATCGATTATTTCAGGCATCAACTCAGAGAAGTATGAATCCACTGGCTTCTTGATGCGCTTATTATGCGCTACACCGATGGTGTCATGGAACATGTTGTTAGCCCACATGATATGACCATCTGTATCAAGAATCGCATATGGAATCTCCAACTCATGAAGGAGTTCCTTCTGTATCTTTCCCTGTTCCAGTGAGTAATCCACCAGCACGGAGCTGAGCTCTGGAAGCAGTGTGAAGTACAAAATGAGTATAGCAATGATAAACAATATAAGAAGAGCCACTGCAATGACTCCCATCTGGGAACTGATACCATTTAGATAAATGGTAGCGCCCAGGAGTCCAAGAGCCAGAACTACTGGCAGAAGAATTATTAACTGTACTCTTCTTTTTAACTTATTTCCGTTGTTCATAATCATTCCTTATATAATGACTAGGGACGGTTGTCCGTCAATTATTTAAGTGCACCGATACGTTCAAGCACCTGCTCATAAGTTTCCTTATACTTAGCAAGCTTTTCCTTCTCGGCATTTACCTTTGCCTCAGGAGCCTTTTCAACGAAGTTAGGATTTGAGAGCATTCCCTCGCCTCTCTTTATCTCGCCCTCAAGACGAGCCTTTTCCTTATTAAGTCTCTCCAGCTCCTTCTCTACATCCACGAGTTCTGCAAATGGAATATAGATTACTGCGTTATGGATAACTGCTGATACAGCGTCATCAGCTATACCAGTCTTATCAGCCTGAACCTTTACTTCACTTGCATATCCAAGTGTTCCGAAGAAGCTTGAGCTATCCTCAAATACCTTACGGATATCTTCCTTATCAGATACAACATATACAGCAGCCTTTCTTGAAGGTGGTACATTCATATCTGTTCTTACTGTTCTTATAGCACGAACTGCATCCTTGATGATATCTACATTCTTTGCCTCAAGTGCAAAGTCTCTTGACTCTTCAGCTACTGGCCATGGTGCTATCATAATAGATTCATCGTCTGTAAGTGTGCAGTAAATCTCTTCTGTAACAAATGGCATATATGGATGAAGTAACTTAAGACCGATAGACAGAACCTCACGAAGAGTCCAAAGTGCAGCAGCCTTAGTTGTATCATTATCATCCCAAAGTCTTGGCTTAACCATCTCGATATACCAGTCGCAGAACTCATCCCACAGGAAGTCGTGAATCTTATCTGCAGCAACACCGAGTTCGAACTTCTCCATGTTGTCTGTTACATCTCTTACAAGCTGGTTAGCCTTAGCAACTATCCACTTATCTGCCATAGTCAGGTCATCAAGTGTTACAGCATTTATAGCCTCATCAGTGATACCTGCTTCCTTAGCAGAATCCATATTCATCATGATAAATCTAGAAGCATTCCATATCTTATTAGCAAAGTTACGGCTTGCTGTAAGTCTATCCCAGATAAATCTCATATCATTTCCAGGAGCATTTCCTGTGATAAGCATGAATCTCAGAGCATCTGCTCCATACTGGTCGATAATCTCCAGTGGATCGATACCATTTCCAAGAGACTTACTCATCTTACGTCCCTGCTCATCTCTTACAAGTCCATGGAAGAGAACTGTATGGAATGGAACCTTATCTGTCTGCTCAAGTGATGAGAAGATCATTCTGATAACCCAGAAGAAAATGATATCGTAACCAGTTACGAGCACATCTGTTGGGAAGAAATACTTGAAGTCCTCTGACTCTGTATCTGGCCAGCCAACTGTTGAGAATGGCCAGAGAGCTGATGAGAACCATGTATCAAGTGTATCTTCATCTCTCTTCAGGTTCTTGCTCTGACACTTTGGACAGCAGCATGGCTCATCCATCTCTACGATAGTCTCGCCACAGTCCTGACAATACCATGCAGGTATTCTATGTCCCCACCAGAGCTGTCTAGATATACACCAGTCGCGCATATTGTCAATCCAGTTGTAATAAATCTTATTCATTCTCTCAGGAACAAGCTTTACTTCACCTGTTTCAACAACCTTACGAGCACGAGCAGCCATATCGCTCATCTTTACGAACCACTGTGGCTTTACAAGTGGCTCAACTGTAGTTCCACATCTATCATGTGTACCTACCATATGAGTATGAGGAACTGTCTTTACAAGAAGTCCCTGCTTCTCAAGATCCTCAAGAACTGCCTTTCTTGCCTCATATCTCTCCATGCCATGATAACGAGTACCAGGGCAATTGATGGTAGCATCATCATTCATTATATTAATCTCTTCAAGGTTATGTCTCTTACCAACCTCAAAGTCGTTAGGGTCATGAGCAGGTGTAATCTTAACACATCCTGTTCCGAACTCCTTATCTACATATGAATCAGCAACAACTGGAATCTCTCTATTAACAAGTGGAAGAAGAAGAGTCTTTCCAACGATGTCTGCATATCTCTCATCCTCTGGATTAACAGCAACAGCCGTATCACCAAGAAGAGTCTCTGGACGAGTTGTAGCTATCTCAACAAATCTGCCCTCTTCGCCAACTACTGGATAATTGATATGCCAGAAATGACCTTCCTGCTCCTCGTGAATAACCTCAGCGTCAGAGATAGATGTCTGACAAACTGGGCACCAGTTAACTATACGAGAACCTTTATATATCCAGCCCTTATCATAGAGCTTCTTAAATACTGTATTAACTGCCTTGTTGTTACCTTCATCCATGGTGAAGCGCTCACGGTCCCAGTCTGCAGAAGAACCAAGTCTCTTCAGCTGGTTTACGATACGTCCGCCATATTCTTCACGCCACTCCCAGGCTCTCTTCAGGAAGCCTTCTCTTCCAAGATCTTCCTTATCTATTCCCTGCTCCTTAAGAGCTGCGATAATCTTAACCTCTGTAGCGATAGCTGCATGGTCGGTTCCTGGCTGCCACAGTGCATTATAGCCCTGCATTCTCTTCATACGAATAAGGATATCCTGCATAGTATTATCCAGTGCATGTCCCATATGAAGCTGTCCAGTAATATTTGGAGGTGGCATAACGATTGTAAATGGCTTCTTGCTACGATCAACTTCTGCATGGAAGTAACCATTTTCAACCCACTTCCTATATAATCTGCCCTCTATCTGTTCAGGGCTGTAATTCTTCTCGAGTTCCTTACTCATGTTATATCATTTCCTCCATTTATATAGATTAAGCTTCTGTAATACTTACATAAAGCTATACTTTTAAGTTGAGGCTCCCTATTATACCACAATTATCAAGACTTATGTATCCAATATCTTACTTTGTTTTATCTTGTATTTAGTGGCATACATTTATATAGCCTGCTCGCGGAAGTCATCCTTAAGCTCGCTCAGGATAATATCCATTCTCTTATCGTAGTCGGTCATATCCTTATTCATCTTATTATATGCCGCACGCTGAAGCATCGCAAATATGGTCATCTCACGAACATCATCCTTAGACTCGCCAATCTCAGTCATAATCTCTTCAAGATACTCATCTGGAAGTCCCATATTACGTATCTCGTTACGAAGTGATGAGGTATCACCCGTAATAGCTACAATATAGAAGTAGCTCTTCAGCGAATCTGGATTATCATTCAGCTCATAAGCTCTCATAAAGAAGTTCTTGGCTTCCTCAAGATCCATGTTATTTGCTGCAGCAACTGCACGATTATGATATATATTTCCGAGGAAGACCGGATCAGTCTTCTCATCTGTCACCTGTATGATGTCATCATAAAATGTAGCAGCCTTGATGTACCTTCTATAAGCGAGGTAACCATCCGCCTTAAGCTTCGCCTTCTGAAGCTTATCCAGCTTGCGGTACTTATGCCAAGCCTCTGTATAATCCTTAATCTCTTCAACAGTGTAGTAATTACCTGCGCTGAGAATCTCTATCAGGATATCCTGTGCATAAGCAGTCTTGTTAGTAAGACCCACTAGTTTATCTGCAAGCTCTTCCATACCGAGCTCTGTTCTGATCCACTCAAAGAGCTTATCAGAAAGTGCAGACTTACTTATAAGTACTGTATTGTTATAAATATAGAAGCAAAGCTCCTCATATGTATATATCTCAACCTTTGTATTAAGAAATGTAAAAGGAGTCTCTGCAATCTTCGAAGTACATAGAATTAACTGCGCCATTAGATAGTAAACTCCTTTCGATATATTTTGTTAGTAGTCGGATACAGCTTTCCGAAACCAAGATCACGTACTATGACCGCTCCCTCACTAGGACTATCAAACTCGACCTCAAGGCTGACCTTTGTTGTCTTGTTAGGTCTCTTAGGAAGTCCGTGGATCCTTACTGTCTCACGCTTCTCTTCTCCAGTTCTATGATCCTTGTATACCAGAGTTATCACATCTGTATCGTCCAAGATGACATTTATCTTGCCGTGAGTGTTATACCACTGCTTTCCACCATTTATAATAGGAACAAATGTATCCTGCTCATCTCCTAGAGATATTCCAATATCTGAGAGAACATTTTCCTTTGTCTCCACAAAGAACTCATCATAGAAACCACGGTACTCGCCACCAACTGCACGGTAGCACGCACCCTTAGTGTATATATTCTGTCCTACGAAGACTCGTCTTCCCTGGCAGAGTACATTTGTTGACTTCTTCATCCACTTGTTAGAGAAGCCGACTCCCGTCAGGAATACTGCTGAGATATAAGCCTTCTTACCTTCATACTCAGCTATCTTCGCGAAATCCATATCCATCTGATATGTATCATTTCCGAACTTAGAAAGTGACATCTGCTGAGTATAATCCTCATGGATAACATTTATTACCTTAGGTTCTTTATTTCTGCCTATATCTATACGGTAATAGTTCAGACCATCAGCACTGTAGTCATATAGAGCCACGCTGTTGTTCCAGAGCTCCGTTGGCTGGTTAAATATGTAATAGAGTCCACTGTCCAGATGGGAGGTGATCTCTATACAGTCCTTGTCGATATCCATTTCCTGATACAGATTACTTAGAAGTCCAAATATCTCTGGATCATAAGTCTCAACCGAGATGACCAGTTTCTTAATCTCTGCCGCCTCATAACGATATAGGAAAGAATCAATGTGAAGCTTCACCATCATCATAAAGAGTTCCTGATAAGAGTACTCTCTACCAGCGATTTCCAGCTTTCCATCATTTCTAATATTTTCGAATATGCCATCGACGACCGTTCCATTTTCGTTGAAACGCGCCTCGGATGCTTCGCCGCCAACATACCAGTGCTCAGTGTCAGTACTGTAGAAAAGGATGTTAGGCATAAGATACGTATCCTTGTTATTCAATTGGCTGACTGACTCAGGCTCACGCTTGATGTCATTATAGAAGGATAACTGTGTGAAGTCCGAACAGAGATCCATTCCTATGTAGAAAACATCTGCCATGTCTATTCCCTTTCTTTATAATATCTTCAGGGTTTCCTCAAAGAGGTGGACGGTATTAATATATACATCCAGATCCTCGAGTAATTCTTTGTCTTTACGCATTTCCTGCTTAACAAGCATCGAGTTGATTCTCTCGAAACGGCTAAGGCTCTTGCCAGAGAAGGACCTCTTCTTCAGAACCTCACTCTCAACAATCTTTGCATTTCCGTTAGGATCATCCTCTATAGAGTATACAAGTCGTTCACCGTGGAATACGACAAACTCCAGAACATATACACCGCTTACAACCTCTTCCAGTCTGCGGCGCTCAGTCTTCTGCTTGTTTCTTGTACCAGTATCAAAGCTGTACTTAACGTATACCTGACGCTGTCTATCAGACTTATAGATAAGATAAGTCTTAAGGAATATATCCTGTGGAAGTCTGATAAATGATGCGAAGTTCTTGAAGAACGGAAGTATCTTACCAGCATCTACAAACTTCTCTACATTGTCTACTATCCAGTTTCTCTGAAGATCTGTAAATCTCTCCAGCTTACTAAAGTACAGCAGCAGTGACATTATAGATATCTCATCGTCGATGTTGCCCTTCACAACTTCCTGGAACAGTGCATCGAAGATAAAGCTTGGCACCTGATCATCTCGTACGAGATAGTTATGTGCCGACAGTCTTACGAAGGCCTTTACGACGAGGCCTCTACTTCTGCCACTATAATATGTAAGAAATACATCATATATATATTCAATATATGTATCTGAGAACATCATCTGTGCCAGAGTATTCTCAGCAAGCGGCCCAACATCCGCTACCCTATCCTTAGAAAGTTTGAAGAGATCAGCAAGTTCCTCAATACTTCCCTTAAAGTTAGAGGCAAGGTAACCAAGGATATTAGAGTTAACTGTTCCCGTCTTATACAGGTTGATACAGATAGACATCAGGTCCTCGTTAAGGAATCCCTCTGAGTCAGTAACACCGTAGTCAGCCAGACGATAAAGCTCGTTAACATCCAACTCGTTAAATCCGTAGAGCTTAACTGCCTGGAACGCCTTATCGAACATATTCATATCGATAAGATAAGTAATAACTGTTCTCGCATTTGCATGCGACAGATATTCTATATCCAGTCTGCTCAGATACTTTATAAGTACATCTGTATCCAGATTCTCATGATAATACTCTATGATATTAAGGCAAGCCTGCTGCTTGTAATCATAAGATATTTCATCACACTGGATAATCTCTCTAGCAGCATTTACTTCCTTAGCATTCTTATATGTGAACTGTCCTATGCTCTCATAGTTAAAGAGCAGGACTCTATAATCTCTTGGACTATACTCGCGGCAGATTGGCATATAAGCCTTCTCATCAACGATTCTCTCGAAATGATATGGTATAGAACCTGCATAGCGGTTACCATTCTTATCCTCGAAAATGATTGATGCATTATCAGACAGAATCTCGACGTAGGCTTCGCCATTTACAAGTGGGATTCTCTGAACTGCCTGCAGTTCTTCGTGGCTTACGATGACAGCTGCCACATTCTTGTTATTACAAACTATCTTACGACGGAAAATGATATTAATGAGTTTTCCTGCATAAAGTGAGCTTACATTCTCTGGCTCCAGGAACTCATCATATATAACCGTCAGATCATCATTAACCTTACCACGGATGATCATGTTCTCCATAAAGTCTTCCATAGTTGGAGCATACTCATGATAAATCTTCATATGCTCTGACTTGTTGAAGATAACATTTGCATATAGATATGCCAGCTCATCCTCAGTAAGTGTATTCTTGTAATTAAGATACATCAGAACCGAAGTAGGAATCAGGTCGTACTTATCACGATTCATACTTCTTATATAGCACTCATTTAGTCCGATAAACTTGAGACTCTTCAGTACCGCAGCCTTATAAAATCTGTGATACTTATGATCCAGCATGTTCGCGGAAATGAGCATGGAACAGATACTCGATAGCACCTCCAGGTTCTCATTTTCTCTACGAGTCAGCTTCTCGGCAGCATCTGCACGAATCGCAGCATCTATCTTGCTATCAGCCGAGCTCATATCAAGCGAATCATCTACAGACTTGTCACCAAGTTCGTCATCATCATCGAGAGCATCTTCGTCATCATCGTCAGACTCATCTTCGTCATCGTACGAATAATCTGAAGGCCCGCCATTTACGAAGAAGTCTTCTATGTCATCATCTTCTTCATCCATAGAAGCATCGAAACGGACACTGCCAAGCTCCGAATCTCCATACTTTCCAAACTCAAATGACATATCCTCAAGGGACTCGTCATCATACTCATGTATAGAAGTAAGATGTGACTTTGTCATATTGACAGGCATCGAGTCATAGAGCTCACTATCCTCTACGCCTCTCTCTTCAAGCACCTTACGACGTTCAGCCCTAAGTTCCATCTCATTCTTGTCATAGATTTCCTTCAAGACATCGAATATCTGCTTATTGAACTCTTTATTCTTACCTGCAAGCTTAACAAACTCTAGAAGTACCTCATCAGAGATAAACTTATGACGAAGACCCCATTTGATAGAAATGATTTCAAGCTCAGAAAGCTTCTTAAGCATCATAGGGTTAGAATTAAAGAGATTACACATCTCGAAGTAGATGATTGGGCTGTTCTCGCCCTCATCAAACATCTGAGACAGTTCTCGGTAAAGTGCCGACTTATCTTCATTATATGTTGCGTCCACAAAGAGGAGCAGCCAGAAGTAGAACATCTTTGGCTCCTGTGTGCGGTAGTTTCTTCTTATAAGATGAGCAGTCTTCTCAGTAAACTCATCATCCTTCAGCATCATCGCCCTTAGATAGTTGTAGTAGCATAGCTGCATTTTGCCCATGCTCTCCTTATCTACGTCAGCCTCGATACGAAGGAACTCCTGCTCAACCTTTGAATATTCGCCCGACAGGATGTTCATATGCATTATCGCAAGACGGTACATATCCTCCTCAGGCTCCAGCTCATTCAGAATCTGAAGAGCCTCGAGATTCTTGGAAATGTACTCATCCAGAGACATACGATCCATACGGAAATCCAGATATGTTCTGGTCAGCATAGTTCTGTTTCTCTTATAGTCTCTGTTGCGACGACGAATGTCCTGATTAGGACGTGCAGTCAGAGGCTTAGCAAGATGGATGTCCACCTCAATCCTCTGATAGATATTTTCTATAATAAGCTTACCTGAGTTCTCGCCCTCTGGAACATGCTCAGGTGATATAAATACCTTAAGGGAGCAGATATTTCCATTGAAATCCTTTGCAGATATAGTCTTCTTCGAAGGTATGATAAACTCCGAATCACTGCGGATTTCCGAAAATGTATAACCCCAGGTATTCTTTGATATGTCGATATTGATACTCTCCGTCTCCGTAGGCATAGCAATATCAATCTTCGCCTTAGGTACAGAAAGTGTTACAGTTCTCTTCTTTGATACAAGAACGAGGAACTCCTCCATAGCCTGATTAACTGAACGGCTCTCGAGAAGGCTCTCGTAGGTCTTCTTAAGGATATTCTCCTTATCGATAAATGTCCTGCGGAAATCATCATTTACGAAGAGACGTGCTGCATCATTCCAGTTTCTTTCTGCAAGGGAGGCAAACTTGAAGAGGTCATCGATTTTCTCATCGTGATGCTTAACGCAAGGCTGAACTATAGAGATATCATAAGGAAGCCTGAACTCTCCACCATCAGTGATAACATTTATATGTCCGCGGAAGTTCTGGCCAGCCTCAAGACAAGTAGCGTCAAAAGAATACTTCACTGTGAAGTTCCTGCTGATAAAGCTATGGTCTTCAAAGCGAAGTACGTATCGGCTATCATAAACCATTCCCTTTATAGGATAGTCGTTCAGGCTTTCTACCTGGAACTGTCCCTCATATATGGTTCCTGCCTCTATATTAATACTGAACTCATTTTCAGAGATACTTACCAAAGGTCTATCAATCTTAAACTGACCCTTAGCATATTGTTCAACTATTGCCTTCATTGTTAGAAACCCCTTGCAACTTTTATCTCAACTGTTGTAAAATAAATGCTATAAATATCTGTTAAAAATAAACAATAAATCAACTTATTATATCAAAAAAGTTTTTGTTTTAAAAGGAAAAAGTATTATGAATACTTCTCAGCTCAGAATATCTCAGTACGAAACAGTTCTCTTTAATGCAAATCTCAATCCAAAGGGAATTCCGAACACAGTAAGAAATGCAATCAAGGAGAACATCGACACAATCGTCAAGTATCCCGACATATACTATACAAAACTCAAGACTGCGGTTTCATCCTATGTTGATGCGCCACTGGATAGTATTATCATGGGAAATGGTTCTACAGACCTGCTGAAGCTTTTTGCAACTCTGATTCATCCAAAGAAGACTATGCTGATCTCTCCTGGACCAAGTGAGTATGCAAATGTGCTCTCCGACCACGATACAGATATCATATATTTCGACCTTGGCGAAGAGGACGACTTCACGTTGAATATACACAAGCTATCAGCTGCCCTCACAGATGATCTGGACATGCTGATCGTTGCAAATCCTAACAATCCAACATCTAAGAAGATTTCACATGCTGATATGAAGTCTCTCGTTGAAGTCTGCGAAGCAAAAGATATCTTCCTTATCATCGACGAAATGTATATCGAGTTCATCGATAACTATCTGGACTTCACTGCAGTTCCGCTCACTAACGAATATAGCAACATAGCTGTTATCAGAAGTGTATCTAAGTTCTTTGCAGTACCAGGCCTGAGATTCGCCTATGCAGTCATGAATAATCCTGAATATAAGGAGATCATCGACCGCATCACTACTAAGAACAACATTGCTTCTCTCACAGCTATTGCTATCACGGAAATGTTTAAAGACCAGGAATATATCGAAGATTCCCAGTCTATCATTCACACAGAGAGATCTCTTGTATATCTTGCGATGTCAACCAGCAAGACCATCAAGCTTATCAAACCAGACGCAAACTTCATGCTTGTTAAGCTTCTAAAGGATGACATCACCGCTTCCGATGTTGCAGTTCACTGTAATCAGCGAGGAATCATCATCCGTAAATGCGACGACATCCGCGGACTTAGCAATAAGTACATCCGTATCTGCTTCATGAATCCAAAGCAGAACGACCTGATGGTAAACACCATCCTAGAAATTGTTTAGTATATATGATTGGATATATAATATTGGGATAATTTGAATCATTTGGATTATTAGGATAATTTGTTTTTTATATATAATATGATTTGGGATTTGATTTTTTATATTATTCGAATTATTCGGCTATATCTTCTTTTGCGAAGGTGCAGTCACCCGTTTGCGATCAAAATAGCGCCATTTTGCAAATTATGTAAACCAAAATCGGCTATATGACATTTTTTAACCGAAGAGTCACCCGTATTTTTCAATATTACGGGTGACCATTCAGCTAGCAGATGTCATATAGCCGAACTTTTATTATAGCCAACTTTTATCATAGCCAACTGCAACTATAGCATTATCATCTTCTTTTGACTTTGCATTCTAACACTCAACTTTCTTTTTTTACGAGATATAACAATTCTTTCACATGGATATCTCTACCGCCAAGATTCCTGCAGCCCCTAAAGGTGTTGTACTCCTTATCCATCACTCTAACATCGCCAATCTTAGAGAGAAACTCCAACATTTCTTCCTGTGATATATATCCATCGTCGCTAAATGATATAAGAAGATACTTGGAATCTATATTCTCGCACAGATTCTTCATGGTTGTCTTGGCAATATCCTTCTTGTTAAAGTCAGATTTATTCCAACCAACAGGTATTCCAGATACCTTGCTTACCTCTTCTGGTCTCTCATAGTTATTGATAAGATTAAGCATAAAGTAGTTAGAACCATATGGATGCTGATTATACGGTGGATCCATATAAGTTAGATCAGTATGAGGTAGTTTCAGAGCCAGCTGGCTTGCATCCTCCTGATACAACTTTAATTCACACGAAAAGTTACTGAACACAGGTAGCCTAAGCTCGATATCCGATAGTATTCTAGGCAATGCATTTCTACCATCACCGCCATACTGGCCTATTCCAGTTTTTGTATTCTTATAAAATCCTTTAAATACTCCACTGGTGTTATTATGCACCGATGCCTCATATAGAAGCGGTGCAAGAAGAAATGTCTTATATGGTTCCGGCACTTCTTCGATAAGTTGTCTAGCCGTATCTATATACTTAGCGTTTCTGGTAGTATAGAAGACCCTCTCGTCTTTCTTTATATCCGTATCGTCCTTAGGACTGTACATTTCAGATATAAAACCTATGCGAAGAGGCTCCCTATCAAGACAGTTCTTTACGCCAAGGTAATACTTTCTTAGTGTTTCCATATCTATCTCTTCTTTATTGGCGAGATAGCATCTATTAATAGTCTGGCAGTAATCCTCGAGATCGTTGGTATATAGGGCATTTGCATCCTTTTTGAAATATCTCGATACTATCCCGGAGCCAGAGAAGATATCAACCATATCTAGTTTATCTCTTCCGAGCTCTTCTTTTACTAACTCAACACCCGCCCCAATAAAATCAAGTAGAGCTCGTTTGTTTCCAAGATATGTAATTATTTGTTCTGATAAATAATCAGGATTTTCACCACAGATTACTCCGCTTTTATTTATCATTTCATTCTCCATTTTTGTCTGTCGTACTTTAATAGTATGCCTCATATAACCACTAAAATCAACCTAATGAGAACTACAAAAAACAGAGGACCAAGCCTCTGTCTTTACAATAATATATATTTTATATTTTGTCTTTTATGTTTTGTATATCTGTTAGCTTATTGTTTTGTATATCTGTTAACTTGTAGCTTTGGCAGATTATTTTAGTAGCCGTATGTATTCGGCATCATTGATTTCAGTAAATCTATGTACCAGTTTACAAGCTGCTGTCCGAAAAGCACTGCCAGTACAAGTCCGATGCAAAGTGAAGGTCCAAATGGCATATGTTCCTTGCCGCCCTTCTTTCTTCTAGCTATTAGGACAATTCCGATAGCAGCACCGATGAATAGGCCGATAAGAAATCCTGTAAGAACGCCCTTCCATCCAAGAAGTACGCCAGCCGCAGCCATCAGTTTGATATCGCCGCCACCGAAGGCTCCCTTAACCAGTATCGTTACGATAAGTAAGAAACCACTGACGCAAACCGCACCTATCAATCTGTCAATTATCGATACATCCGACTTCTGAACCCCTATAAGGTTGAGTATCAGCGATATGATACCAAGACCAAGAATGATGAGATTCAGCGAAGGCGGAATCTCCATAGTATCCATATCGATAAATGCTATAACAGTCAGCACTCCAAAGAAGATAAAGTAAATGATAGTTTCAACCGATAGTCCAAAGAAGAAGCCCACTAAAGCACCGAGCACTGCACCTATTATAGCTGTTATAAAGAACCTAGTCTTATACTCAGCCTTTACGTCTGCAAAACCAATCTTAGTCTTTCCCGCTTCTATCTCTTTAGTTTCTTCGAAAACCTTCTTCTCTGCGTCAGTCATTTTGCCATCAACATCTTCGTCGTAATCCTCACGACTACGAACCACGGCAACCATACGCCTAATCACAACATTTAAGAAAATGTACGATATAAAACCAAATACAGCTAAAACTATTGCTACTACCACTTACATCATCCCCATAATAATCTATATCTACAAGTGTCGACTCATTTTATCCTAATCATTTTGTCCGAATTACTCTTCGTCATCTTTTACGATAGCGATATGAAGCTCGTCGAGCTGTGACTGTTCAACAGCTGATGGAGCGTCCATCATAATATCCTGTGCATTCTTGTTCATAGGGAATGCAATAATCTCACGAATTGACTCTTCGCCAGCGAGGAGCATGATCATTCTATCTACTCCAGGAGCGATACCAGCATGTGGAGGTGCACCATATGTAAATGCATTGTACATAGCTGGGAACTTAGCCTTAACTTCGTCTTCACCGAGGCGAACCATTTCGAAGGCCTTGACCATGACTTCTGGATCATGATTTCTTACAGCACCAGATGAAAGCTCGATTCCGTTACATACAAGGTCATACTGATCAGCCATAATGCTGAGCGGATCAACCTCTCCAGCCTGTGCCTTCTCGAGGATATCCTTGCCACCGATTGGCATAGAGAATGGATTGTGGCAGAACTCAAGAAGTCCTGACTCCTCTCCTATCTCATACATTGGGAAGTCTACTATCCAGCAGAACTCATATCTTTCTTTATCCATGTGACCTTCGCACTCAGCACCCAGCATCTTAACAGCGACACCAGATATCTTCTGTGCAAGAGTCTTCTTACCAGCACCAACTACTACGAGAGTATTTGGAGCAAGACTAAGCTTCTTAGTTACAGCCTCTACAGTTGCAGGATCAGCATTTACGAACTTAGCGATTCCACCTGCGATAGCACCTGACTCATCAGTCTTGAACCAATAAGCCTTAGCGCCTGCCTGAACTTCGATATCAGCACATATCTTATCTATCTGCTTTCTTGTAAGCTTGCAGTCTGATACAGGAACAGCTTTTACAACATTTCCCTTAAATGGCTCGAATCCGCAAGATTCAAGCTCGTCTGTCACGTCAGTAACTCTAAGATCTATACGAAGGTCTGGCTTATCTGAACCAAACTCATCCATAGCCTGAAGATAAGGGATTCTTGTAAATGGAGCATCTGAAGCGATGTTATACTTACCATACTTTGCGAAGATTGGAGGAAGTACATCCTCGATAATCTCAAATACATCATCCTTAGATGCAAATGCCATTTCCATATCCATCTGATAGAACTCTCCAGGAGAACGGTCACCTCTCGCATCCTCATCTCTGAAGCAAGGAGCAATCTGGAAATATCTATCAAAGCCAGCTGTCATAAGCAGCTGCTTGAACTGCTGTGGAGCCTGTGGCAGAGCGTAGAACTTGCCAGGATGCTTTCTTGCAGGAACAAGATAGTCTCTTGCGCCCTCTGGTGATGATGCAGTAAGAATAGGTGTAGTAATCTCAAGGAAATCATGTGCAATCATCGCACTTCTCAGAGCTGCAACTACGTTACATCTCATTACGATATTGGTCTTAACTTCTGGATTACGAAGATCCAGATAACGATGCTTGAGACGGAATGTCTCATCAGCCTCTCTTGAATGATTTATCTCAAATGGAAGCTCAGCGTGGTAGTTCTTTCCAAGCACTTCGATTGAATCTGGGACGATCTCAATCTCGCCTGTAGGAATCTTGTTATTCACACTACTTCTCTCACGAACTGTACCTGTTATCTTGAGAGTTGACTCCTTATTGATTGGCTTGATGACAGACATCATTTCCTCTGTCTCAACAACCACCTGAGTAGTACCGTAGAAATCACGCATTACAACAAATGCAAGATTTCCACCGACTTCTCTGACATTCTCCATCCATCCGACGATAGTTACCTTCTCGCCGACATTCTCTTTTCTTAACTCACCGCAAGTATGCGTTCTTGACTGCATTTTCTTTCCTCCAAATCTATATCAATTTGTTTCATTTCCTATATTATTAGAAGTCGCGATCCGCGAAGAACTCTACAAACTCTGTGTAGCCTTCCTCCTGCATCTTCTCCTTCTGGAACTTCTTATTCTTCTTCATGATAGACACATTTACGATCACGCCCTTATCTCTTTCTTCCTTAGCAAGGGCCATGATCTTCTGCATCTTATCAGCTGGCATATTCTTCTCTATGAGGTATGCCTTTCTTTCACCGGTTCCAGGAACCTGGAAGTTACTCTCAAGAAGAAGCATTACGATTCTCTCAAATCCGATAGAGAAACCAACCGCAGGAGTAGCCTGACCAGTAAACTTACCGATCATCTCATCATAACGGCCGCCGCCACCAACAGATCCACCGTACTCATCCATAGATATCTCGAAGATAGGACCTGTGTAGTAGGACATTCCACGAACAAGAGTTGGGTCGAAACTGATGCCAAAGTCAGCAGCCTTAGCTCCCTCAACGCTTGTTATAATAGTAGATAAATTATCTGAAACTTCTGTATCAAGGAAGTCCCCAAGAGTATCCTTGATAGACTTGATATTCTCTATGCTGACCTTAGCCTTCTCATCATTTGAAATCTTTGATGCTGCATCATTAGCATCACTTCCAACAAGTTTCTCATAGAGTCCAAGATACTTCTCAACTGTATCAGCTGCATAGCCTTCCTTAAGAAGTTCTTCCTTAACTCCGTCCAGACCAATCTTATCCATCTTGTCAAGGATAATAAATACTGTATCGTAGTCCTCCTCAGCAAATCCGCTGTATGCAGCCATTGCCTTAAGGATTCTTCTATCATTTATTCTAATAGTAAAGTTCTTGAAGTCGAGCTTGCCAAGAAGTGTTGTTGTTGCAAGTATAAGCTCTATCTCTGCTATAATTCCAGACTCGCCCAAGATATCGATGTCACACTGCATAAACTGGCGGAAACGACCTCTCTGAGGACGATCTGCACGCCACACATTTCCCATCTGAAGCGCCTTAAATGGGGATGGCAGATCATTTGCATTATTCGAATAGTATCTAGAAAGCGGAAGTGTCAGGTCGTAGCGAAGTCCGCTATCTGTAAGTGAATCAACATTCACTCCTTCCTCACCATCAGCAGCACCGCTCTCTACAAGCTTATTTACTGCAGAAGAAAGCTTATCACCACGCTTCAACACCTTAAAGATAAGCTTCTCATTTTCTCCGCCCTGATTACTTGAGAGATTCTCAATATGCTCCATAGCTGGAGTCTCAACTGAGGTAAAGCCAAATGTCTTATAAGTCTCCTTGATAAGACCGATGGCATAATCCCTTATCTCCATCTCTCTTGGGAGTATATCCTTCATGCCTGTAACAGGCTTCTTCTTCATTGCCATAATTTCCTCCTAATCTATCAAATGAGAATGAGTCACTTTTTACGTCGGACGTAATTGCTGACTCATTTTCATTAAGTAAGCAGACGTGCTGCCACGCCGGCATTCTTTCTTTCTAACATTTCGTCGATACGCGACATATATTCATCAACATTTTTGCAGTTCTCCACGCGGTCAACACGTGTGACCTTGCCATTATCTGTAGTGAGCAGTCTCGTAATCGCTCCCGCTCCTGCCGCAAATGTATCAAGACTTTCTTCCATTATAAGGATGTTATATATACATTCAAGCCCAGGCTTCGAATAGCCAACGTTCTCCAGGTTGCCAGCAATATTCTTCTGGCGATAGAGATAGTATGGCTCAAGCCCCGCCTTCTTCGTACGCGCCGCAACTAGAGATAACATTTTATCTGTATCATGATTAATGTCATTCTCGAACTCCTCGAATCTCTCATTCAAATGTGCCGCGCGCTTTATCGCAAGGCTATGAACCGTAAGTGATTCTGGAGCAAGTTCAGCTATCTCATCCAGCGTATATTCCATTTCCGTCAGTGTCTCACCAGGAAGTCCTGCAATAATATCCATATTGATATTCTTGAAACCTATCTTTCTCGCATCGTGCATAGCCTGCTTGATATCCGCAGGTGTGTGAGCACGACCAATCTTCCTGAGCGTATCAGCATTCATTGTCTGAGGATTGATGCTAATTCGGGTAACACCATGCTTTTTCATCATTTCCAGCTTCTCACGAGTGATGCTGTCAGGACGTCCCGCCTCAACAGTAAACTCTCGAAGCTTCGATATGTCAAATGTCTCGCGAACGCACTGGATAATGCTTCCCAGCTCAGTCGAATTAAGAGACGTCGGCGTACCGCCACCCATATAAACCGCAACTAGATTACGATTTCTATTCACAAATGCAATGTGCTGCAGTTCCTGCTTCAAAGTATCGATATATTCACCTATCCGCCTGTCGTACTCCATGATCGGATACGCCGCAAAAGAACAATAAAGACACTTAGTCGGGCAAAATGGAATATTAATATATAGACAATAATCTGTCAAAGGATTAACAGATTCGATAATAGACTTTTCTTTCAGCGCAACCTCTGTAGCAAGGTTAGCCTTCTCTAGGGTCGCGTCATAGGTATAGTTATAATAATCAACTATCTCCTCCACTGACTTTCCCTTCGCAAGAGCCTGTGTCGCAATCTTCGTTGGACGCATTCCCGTAAGACTGCCCCAAGGAAGCTCACGCCTGGTATACTCAGACAGCAGCCTATAAATCGCAAGCTTCAGCTTATTACGATACCTCTTACGATTCTTATAATCGCCATATATATAAGCCGAGAAGATCACGTGTCCCTTCTCCTCCATACGAAGACTCGCATTCTTCTCATCGAAAAGAGCCGTAATCATAAAACGAAAACGCCCAAAGCGTTCTCTGTCAAATGAAGCAACCTCCGAAGGTGTCGAAATCTTAATCTTCTCACCTAAAAAGAAGGCAGAAATCATCTCCCTCAGGTCATTCTCGTATTCAGTATCATTTTGAACAAGAAGTATCATAGCACAGCTCCTCGCATGATTCACTAAACTACTATTATATATACACTTTGTGCTCTTTTCAACTGTAAAAGTACAGAAATGAAGCTATCCTCGATATAATAAGAAGCAATCCCAAAATATAAAAAGAAGCGAACCAAAATGATTCGCTCCCACCTCATTCTCATAGTCTCATTCTTTTATGTGTTTCATCTTTTGAATAAAAGCATCTCTATATATGTTCAGATACTTATACCCTGGGGACAGATTCTTATCAACCTTGTATTCCTGAACCAGCAGATCATCAACTCTAACTCCAAGCATGCGACTTATAACAAATAAATGATCCACAGTCGGAAGTGCGATTCCAGAAAACCACCTATATATCGACTGAGGGCAAGCAAGCCCCAGCGCCTTCTGCACATCCACCACGTCATACCCTGCCGCCGCAATCATAGACTTAAGCTTAAGACCTGTGCGACGAACACTGATAGATGAAGACGGAAATGAAATATCTTGCGTATTCTGATAAAGTGAATCCATAGGCGGACCTCCTTACAAAGATCAAATTGAATTAATAACTATAATAGTAAAATTATATAAGGATATTTTAGCATTTAGGATTCGTTATGTCATTGAACTTGTGATTCAAACAAACTATTTTTCCACAACAATAAAGTCTTCCGTTTGTAAAATCACATTTTCGGCTGAAATATTCCCTTCATTCGATTCTTCCCATAAGTTTATCTCATAAACTATATAATCATAATCCGTAACATCGACTTCTTTACTTGCGTTAGAAGCTTTAAGTATGATTGTCTCATCGCTTACATCATAATCCTCTTCAGTCAAGTAAACATCTGTATCTTTTATGTCATAAAATGTGATCATAATTTCTGACACCAGCATATTCTTCTTTGCAATCATCAACTTTTGCCCAGGCAATTTAGATAATTCATCATTTATCTCCTGCATTTCTTCCATATCACTTATAGACACTTTATATCCTCTCCGAATATCTATAGTCTTAAGACATACGCCACAAACATTTAAAGCAAATGCAACAGATATAAATACGCAAGCAAAAGCCTTCTTGTTCCACTTCAATAGTTTTAGTTCTACTAAAGAAACAACAATAATAATCGCTTTCATAATCATATTTAATATAACCGTTTTTCTTGGACTGCCCAAAAAGAGAGAATACGCTAATTTATTAGGAATCAGATATGGCGCAATAGTGGTTGAATCTAAGATTCCATCCGAACTAAGCCCCGGAAGCATTAATATAATCAAAAGAAATATACCAAAAGATAGTTTTGTATACTTATGAAAGTATTCCTCTTCTTCATCATTTAATCTTGCTATAAAACATATTAAATAAGGAATAAACAGAGGTTCAAAATATCTTAGATGAAGACGAGGTGACATGATACCATAATCTTCATTTAAGGTAATCTTATAAACAACCACAGCCAAAAGCGCTAGCAATGCTATTTCAATATATAATGTTAATCTATGATTTAAACCATCTTTATTACTTCTAATAAGCACAGGAAATATATTATTTGCGAGAATTATATATCCAAAATAAAACAAAACCGCAAATGATACATAATACACAAGATTTTTATCACTCGATGCAGGAGCACTAGGAACATCCATCTCATAACTATATGAACTTGAAGCTCCACTAAATATCAAAAATCTTCCAAGTAAATATAATACAGAAAATGAAGCTAAAGCTATAAAGCTAGGTATTAATTTTTTAAAACTCCCACGTTTTCTCAATATGATAATGATCTTGGTTAATATAAGTGTAGGAAGAGCCACTACGCCAACCTCTTTACACATATACAGGATATATCCTAGTACCCCTAGAATAATTGGCGTCCTAATCAGAAACCCATCTGTATCTAACAGAATTATAATCAAATAAATTGTCCAAAGCCAAAGAGGCAAAAATGCCGTTTCGCTCATAAAAGTCATCGAATATACAAACATAGGAATCGAAAGACTGAATAAACACATAAGCAGACTCATTCTCCGACTTAGGTTTAGTCTCCTGGATATAAGATAAATAGGAAATATAGACGTCATCTCAAAAAGTGTGCCAATGATACAGACAAGTCTTACCTGAACGCGAAGATTCTTCACAAGATAAGCCGGGCTAATAATAAATGAATATACTACCTTCTGAAAAGTAGATTTTAAGCCGTTATAATATAATCCATCACCATTTGCAAATGCTTTAGCCGCTTGAATATACAGCCTTTCATCAGGAATATAACCTAAAATTTTGTCAAAGCACCCTAAACATATATATAGAAAAGATCCAATCAAATATATTAATGCCAGTGTTATAAAAACTTTATATTTTTCTGATTCAAGATTTCTAAATATCATTTATTCACCACAAAACCAGCTAAGATATTTTCAAAAGAATAGCTAAATTTCAATTATATTCACAATAATATATTAGCACAGAATTTAAAAAAAATCGAGAATCCAGATATTCTGAACTCTCGATTTTATAATCTAAACTATTACAAAACTTATAAACTATGGAGTTACTGTCTTTCCGTCAATTTCTTGAATAATCCACTCACTACCATCAAAGCTGCATTTAACTTTAGAATTATTCTGTGAGGTGAACTCTAAATCCTTTATTTCGGAAACGGTATACATAGCATGATCTGTTCCGCCAGTAGCCCAAGATGGATTCTTATAAACAATAGTTCCAGCTGTTACCTCTGTAGGATCAACTATCGGATTAATATAATCCTTAATATCTGCAATTTTTGTAGCAGGCTGTTTCTTTGAAGCATAGCTGTAATATACCTTATATCATTAAGTCCAAAGCGATAAAAACTATATGTATTAGCAAATGCTTCACGATAGGCATTAATATCACTTTCCGTTTCACCCTCAAGAAGGTTATTTGCTCCTGCATATATAATAGACTGAGCCTGAATATCAGCAGCATCTAAAACTATATTAATACTACCATCTGGATCTTTCCAAATCGGTAATTTAAAGGATTCTTTTTCACTACCGCCCGCTCCAGCATTCTCACCTTCTACGTAATATCCCGCCAACATCTCAAAAGTCTGAGGACAATCTGGATCATTAGCGTCATATACCAGTGGGTATTTAGCAGCATTCACTATATCCGTATTAGTTATGTCAGAAACAGGTACAGTGAACTTCATAACTGGAGAAAATGAAGCATTTTCATATAAAGGCGATCCATTAATAGTAAACTCAAGATACTCATCTGTAAGTTTATTATTTAAATCCTTAGAACTCAGTTTAAGCAATAAAACAGAACCGTTATCTATTTCAAGCTTATAATCAAACTCAGAATAATCACGTCCTCTAATCTTGGCATTCATTGTATCTACACCATAGTAGCCAACCATATTATTTCGACGTTCCTGAACCCATCTATTAGAAATATTAACTGATTTATTAGTAGAGGATTCATAATCTGAATCATCTCCATATGAAAAACTGACATTTTTATCAGAATAGCAAACCGCAAATACCTGAGCCGCCTCAGGAGAAAACTCTAAAGAAATAGCACCATCAAGAACCGACTTATCAGCTATATACGGCGCAACAAGTTCAAATAATAATCTTGCCCCTTTTTCATCATTATCATCTGTAAGTGTTCCTGCTAGATAAGCACTATAATCTCCATGTTCAGCTCTAAGTTTATAGATAGTTCTAGTCTGATTACTCTTATTCTTATCAACCCACACATCTCCCCAGCTATAACCAACTGCCTGTGAAGAGTCATTTTCCTTAGTGATTTTAAGAGCATTAAATCCATTGTCAAAAGTAACTCCACTTGTTCCCTGCGCAAGAATTAAATCATTATTGCCCTCTATTTCACTAGTTACGCGCCTATTTAATGCGCCGCTAGAATCTAAATCTGTCAACTGATTTTGTGCAGCATAAAAGATGTCCTCTGCCGTACCATTTTCCTTTGTAAATGTTACCCAATCAATCCATCCTAGAATACCAACTGCAGCCACACTAAAAAGTATAGCCATAAGTACTAGAACGACTATTAATTCCACAAGGGTAAAACCTTTATTACGTTTTAGATGTAATTCTTTTATAAGCATATTTATTACCTTTGTTAATTAAATATATAAGTTAATTATATAGACAAAACATAAAGCAAATTATCAATTAGCAAATTTAACGTTCTCCAACGTAGTTTTACTAGGAGCATTGTAAATAGGTGTAACGCTCTTTAGCTTTGAAAAGCTTATGTCTTTAAAAGTAACATTTGTAAGTCCATTACATCCCGAAAATACAGTCTCACACTTTTTAGGAGTGTTTGTTCCATTTTTATATCTTGCTTCAGAATCAATATCACATGTCTTTCCAGAGTCTAATCCATCTCCTGTAAATGTAACTTTTGGTAATAATGTGCATCCATTAAACATACTATGTAGAATATCTGCATTTTGAATATTAATCTCATAATTATTAGTCTTATCACTAGCTGTGCAGATATTTTTTAACTTTGCATTTCCCGAAAACATCTGATGGAAATCTGTAACATTACTCAAGTCGGCATTACCCATAATTACTGTCTGCAAATTAGTACACTTTTCAATCATTCTAGCAGAATTGGTTACATTAGAAAGATTAAGACTAGAAATATCTAATGTAGTAAACCCACTACACTCTTTAAACATATTAACAGTATTATCAACATCTGTAGTATCAAGCTGATTCAAAAAAGTTGAAATAGAGTCATTTCCCAGACCACTATAACCACGGAATAGGTTCTTTAGACTGCCCTGTGCATATAATTTAATCTCATCAAAGTCATCATCTTCATCATCTTCGGTAAAGATATAAATTGTATACTTTCCTTTGTTATCCTTTACACTATACGCAACTGTATACGCTGGATTGAGTTGATCTATATTATCAGGATTAACAATATACTTACCTTCCTCTTCGTCATAAGCCAATTCATAAGTCCCAGCGCTTTCAATCTTTGTTGTAGAAATGCACATCTCACGAAATCTGTTAGCATATAAATTAGCATTCTTATCAGCCTCTTTTATATACTTAACAGCAATAATATTTTTACAGTCCGCAGAAGATTTTGTACTAGTTGCTTTATTAGCTTCAATACCTATCAACTCGCAGAATGATGCCGATATTGGAGTCCTGTCATACCAACCAAAATCTGTTTTTTGAAGCTCGCTTTCCTGTTTATGATTCAATAATGTCCTAAAAAAGCTTGCATCAACTTCAGCAAGTTCACCAGTAAGGTTTTCTTCATCAAAAACATTCGCGAGTATTTTCTCAGAACAATCCCATTTTCTACTATGCCACTTAAGCCAATCTTCATCACCAAATGTAGAAGCCTCTCCAATTGGAGAACCATCATATTCGCAATCCTGAAGATACCAGTAATCCAACTTGTTGCATTCATTTTTTTCTATTTCTATACCATAATCATCAAACAGCGAATAATCAGAAAATGATTCAACAGCAATAAAATCTTCTTCTTCCTGGCCCATATTTGTAACTATACTGTTTTCATAATCATTAACAGCCTCAATCTGACTAACATCGACGACAATCTGTTCCTGCCCTGTTAGTTCTCCATATTTAAATGATACTTTTTTCTTATCTTCAACTTCCTTAGGCTGAAGATATATCTTCTTATAAATATCTGCACAAGCTTCAAATGTAAGTCCACCATCCAAGAGTTCACTTAACTTTGTACTATTGGAGCTTGTAATACTATTCTTCTCTACATAATCACGCAGATAAGACTGAACCATCGAAGTAATATTATCAGTATTGGTATAGTTTATACCATTATCCTCATAATAATTTCCTGGGGTTATGGCATTTAATACCCAGCGTCCCATACCATCTTCGTCAAGATGTTTATCATCATAGAACTCAATCTGATCCTTTTTTCCATTCACATTAAGTATATCTTTAGAAATAGATATCGTTTTGTCAGGATTATCCGGATCATAATCTTGGGTTGAGGTATAAACTACGCTATTATCTCCAAGTCCGTACTGAGCAAATACCTTATTATCTGTAACCCCATCAGCCTCTACATTTACATCTAATGTCTTATCATTCATGGCACGAAATGTAATTGGGATAGTTACAATCTGAGTTTTAGCACTTACAGTAAATGTTGCAGTTTTACCAGCAGATTTTGCTGCCTTTATATAGTTATATATTGTGGTATTCTTTCCGTCACTAATATCACTAATCTTTTCGCCCGAAGCAAGAGACCAGCTAATTCTCGAACTATCAAATCCCGCTTTAGGATTACAACTATAGTTTTTTAAATCAATGCCTTTAAATGATGATACATTTACCTTATCTACCCATTTTTTCTGTGTATAATTATATTTTACCCTAATTCCTGAAGCATTAGTTACCACAGGAGAAAACTCTATTCCGGTTCCAGCAGAAAAAAGAACCTCTACTATCTCACTTTGTCCAACACCTGTTTCCTCTTCAACATTATCTTTATTACCTGTATCAACATCTTCTTCTTTTGGTTTTTCTGTATCAGGTATTATTTCATCCTCTTTTGCAACTTCAATAGCACCAGCAGTATCTTTACCAATTGTCTCATTGCCAGCCTGAAGAGGCCATACATATATTTTATTTTCCTTTTTTGCGTCAGCTATAGTTTTTCCTTCTGATATATCATTTCCGCCTTCATCAGACTTAGCCGCATATACCGTCCAATCTGTGCCATCAAAATATACATAATGGCCATCTTCCGTCTTATACATAGCTTCAGAAATCGAATAGGAACGCATGGTGTTATAAGTACCATCTGCCTTAGCAAATGAATCAGCTGTCCATATAGTAAAGCTTGTTCCTTCAGGTGCTTTAGCAGTTTCTTTCGCCTGCGATCTTTTTTCTTTAGAGAGAAATGTCACATTATCAGTATAAGCATCAGACATCATAGTTTCTGTAGCAGTTAGCGCAGCCTTAGCTTCAGATATATATTCTTTTTCATGCGCATTATCTATCATTCCCAATAATGCCACGATACCAAAACCTGCTAAAATAGCAATAATTGAAAGCACGACAATAAGCTCCACGAGCGTGAATCCTTTCTTAGAATCCTTCTGGGAGCTTCCATATTTCTTTATTCGATTAACAGAACTGCAAGCAGCTCCGACCCCTAACTTTGAGTTTAATACTTTACAAACCATCCCAAGAGTTTTTTTTGCTAATCATAAGTTCCTCTCCTCCTATGATCTATCTAACGCTTTCACTCGCGCCTAGATTACTACCTTGGGTTTTTATAACCACCCTTCTTCCATCCATAAAAAGGGTATAATAACTCAACAATATTTTAGCATAAAAAAACAAGCCTCGCAATAAACTAGCGAGGCTTGTTCATGTAATATTCATATACTTATTTTAATTCAACATCACCGTACAATTTAGGCAAATCTCTTCTAAGATAACCCCAGAACGTTCCAGAATTTAAAGAGCCCAACTGACGTTTATCTTTATTTGATATAATATAGTACTGGATTGGTGTCTTTTTATCCCCATCTATAAGTGTATTCATCTTGCCATCTTTCGAAACAATACCTAGATTTGTAGCATTTTCAGTAGTCCATGCCCCATTATAATAATAGTATGGTCTTGCATCCTTTTCAGGGACATATATAGCATAACATACCGTATACATCTGATGCTTTGTTACCTTGTTGCTTAGGTTGCAGTTACCAACGCCGACAACAAATATATATGGCTCATCATCCACGTAATTCTTTACTTTATTTTCAACATATGAACCAACACAATTAATATCACCATATTCATCCGGCACAGGATTAAGATTTGTTAAGCCTAATACATTCTTATTATCTATCCCCTTATTTTGTCCATATGCCTCAGTGAATACAGCTTGAGCAGCATCTAAACATGCTTTTGCTTTATATATATCTTTCCTCTGCCGAGCTTTATCTATATATCCTAAAAGTGCAGGAACCAGCAGTGCAGCGAGAATAGCAAGTATAACGAGCACAACGATCAGCTCGACTAATGTAAAACCTTTATTTTTTCTCATATACATCACCTTCTTGCAGTTTATTATCTCTATATAATAATTGTATGGATACGCCCCAAAAGTGTCAATATTATTAACAGAATTTACACTTTTAGGGGTTAAGAGAAATAGTAGTTGTTGGCCTTTTCCCAGCCGATGGTTGTCTCACTGTCATGACCTGGGAAGACTCTCGTCTCATCTGGTAATGTGAAGAGCTTGGTTGCAATATTTTCGATTAATGCGTCGCCATCTCCTGTCGGGAAGTCGGAACGTCCGATACTTCCGTGGAACAGTGTGTCGCCGTCGAATAGCGATGTAAGTTCTGGCATGAAGTAGCACATTCCACCAATTGTGTGGCCTGGCACTTCGATGCATTTGATCCGGATACCGATTAGTTCTATCTCTTCGCCATCACTGACAGTGCGATCAGCTTTTGTGGTGACAGGATCACCCATGAAGCTGTAGGATAGATTAAGTGATGGATCCTCGAGGATGGGAGCATCATTTGCCCCGATTATCACCTCTATCTCAGGATATTCCTCACGTATCTTGTCTACTGCATCCATATGATCGAAATGAGCATGTGTGAGGAGCAACGCTTTAGGAGTCGTGCCTGCCTCTTTTACAGCCGACAGAAGTCTCGCAACACTTCCCGATGCGTCGATCAGGATAGCTTCATTTGAATCTTCATTTATGATAGTGTAACAGTTGGTCGCTACAGGGCCAGTTGTTACAGATGACATTTTGTACATATTACTCTTCCCTTCGTTATCCCTGGGTACGCTCGATGTCGATGATACCCTCGATACTACGAATCTTGGATATCAGTGCATTCATGTCACCCTTGGACTTAACGCCAAATTGTACATTTACCGTGGATTTTCCCTGCTTGTTGACACGACCTTCAATCTTCTTGATCGGGATTTCCGCCTCCATGAAGACCTTGGATATATCGTGGATCAAAGCATTTCGGTCCATAGCGTATACATTTATGTCGGCAATGAACTCCGCACTACGTTCTTCTGCTTCATCTACCCACTCAGCATCAATGAGACGTTCTCTCTCATCCTCACTCATAGTAAGAAGATTCTCGCAGTCTGTTCTGTGAATCGAGATACCACGACCACGGGTTACAAATCCGATAATCTCGTCGCCAGGAACTGGGGAGCAACATTTGGAGAAACGAACTGCTATATCGTGAACTCCGTGTACCTGAATACTTCCCTTTGGTATATCGAAATGACGACTCTTGCGGTTTATCTCGTCTGCAATATCTGTGTCAGACACATTTTGTTCTGTCAGTCGACGATGCTCCTCAAGGAGTCGATTGACGATCTGACCTTCCTTGAGGCCACCATGTCCGATAGCTGCCATCAGTGAATCCCAGTCAGCGAAGTTATAACGCTTCAGGGTTGCAGCCACATATTCTGGCTTCATAAGTTCTGCCAGAGGAATATTCTTGGTCTTGCAGTAGTTATCTACTGCAGCCTTACCTTTTATGATATTTTCGTCTTTAAGTTCCTGACGGAACCACTGATTTATCTTGGTTTTTGCCTGGGTACTCTTAACGATGTTGAGCCAGTCCATGCTTGGTCCCTTGGTGTTGGTCGAAGTAATGATCTCAACACGGTCACCGCTGTGAAGCTGGGTCTCGATTGGGACCTGACGTCCGTTGATACGAGCACCAACCATTCTATTACCTACCGCTGTATGGATAGCATAAGCGAAATCAATTGTAATAGAGCCTCTAGGAAGGGTTATAACATCTCCCTGTGGCGTGAATACATAGACCTGATCCTGGAACATGTCGAGGTCAGTCTTAACGGCATTTATAAACTCTTTATTGTCTTTTGTATCATTTTGCCACTCAAGAATCTCACGGAGCCAGTTCATCTTCTCTTCCTGAGATACCTTCTGACTGCCTGCTTCCTTGTATTTCCAATGAGCCGCGATACCATACTCAGCTGTACGATGCATATCGTAGGTACGGATCTGAATCTCAAACGGTCTTCCTCCGTGGCCTATCAGCGTCGTATGAAGTGACTGATACATGTTTGGCTTAGGCATTGCGATATAGTCCTTGAAACGGCCAGGTATCGGCTTATACTTCTCGTGAATAATACCGAGTGCAGCATAGCAGTCCCTGACGGACTCAACCTTGATTCTAAGCGCAAAAAGATCATATATCTGATCCAGGGTCTTGCCCTGAGTCTTCATTTTCTTATAAATACTGAAGAGGTGCTTTACACGGCCTTCTATCTCCGCTTCTATCTCAGCCTCTTTTATGTATTCTGTGACCTCGTTCACCATATCATTGATGAACTCCTCACGGTCGATGATTATCTCGTCGATCTGAGCTCTTAAGTCTGCGTAAACATCCGGCTCGAGGTACTGCATGCAGAGGTCGTCCATCTCGACCTGTATACGGGAAATACCGAGACGGTTAGCGATAGGCGCATAGATATCCATTGTCTCGCGAGCCTTCTCTATCTGCTTAGCAGCAGTCTGATACTGAAGGGTTCTAAGATTATGGAGTCTATCTGCGAGTTTAATGATAATAACTCTTATATCCTTGGCCATGGCAAGGAACATTTTACGAAGGTTCTCCGCCTGGATTTCGATCTTATCTTGGGAGAGATTCAGCTGAGTCAGCTTTGTGACGCCATCTACGAGGCCCGCTATCTCAGGAGAAAACTCCTTAGACAGGTCATCCTTCGTATACTCTGTATCTTCGATAACATCATGCAGAAGACCTGCAATAATAGTCTCCTTATCCATCTCAAGCTCGGCCAGTATAATAGCTACACAGAGCGGATGTATGATGTAAGGTTCCCCAGATTTTCTCTTCTGCTCCTTATGGGCATCATCTGCTATATGATAAGCCTTCTCAATTAGAGAGAAGTCATCTGATGGATGATAGGCCTTGATTTTCTCAATAAGTACCTTATATATCTCGTCTGGATCTGTAAAATCTTCAGGAGTTGCAAGATCGCCAGTCCGCGCACTGTCATTGATTAACTTATTAATTGGTAGTCGGTCGCTGTATTCATTGGTTACGTCATCTTTAATTATATCAGACATTTTGCTCCTCCTTTCCGACTAACTTGTGACTAATCGTATTATTTGCCAGGATACTTGATCACTGACTCGATATCGTATCCCTCAAGCTTTGAGCGTCCATTTAGGCCTTCTAGCTCGATAAGGAAGAGTATTTTTACTACCTCTCCGCCAAGTTCCTCAAAAAGATCTGCAGCAGCCTTTATAGTGCCACCTGTTGCGATGAGATCATCCACAAGTACGACCTTGTCACCAGGTTTAATAGAATCCTTATGAATCTCGATAGTAGCTGTACCGTACTCAAGATCGTATGTCTTCTCTACTGTCTCTCTAGGGAGCTTACCCTTCTTTCTAACTGGGACAAATGGCTTATTTGCCTTATACGCAAGTGGCATACCGAAGAGGAAGCCTCGTGCCTCTGCTCCTGCGATAACGTCATAATCTACGCCCTGAAGAAGCTTATAGAGCTCGTCTATAGCCATCTGAAGTCCCTCAGCGCTATCAAGTACACCTGTTACATCTCTAAACATGATTCCTGGTTCTGGAAAATCAGGAATAGTTACAATATAATCCTCTAAAGTTTTCATTAAACCTACCTCCATATGTAAGCTACAATATAAGGGATATTGTATCACAATCTCGGGTGAGCGGCAACCACACCAAAATGAGTCACCTGTCACCTCCGACGTAAATGTTGACTCATTTTTGAGTCAGCATTTACGTCGGAGGTGACAAGTGACTCATTCTGACTCATTAATACTCAGCGGAGCAAATAAAAAGAATGGAACACCGAAGTGTTCCATTCTAATATGTCTCACGACTTATATATCGTATTATTTCTTTGCTACTGCTTTCTTAGCAGGTGCTGTCTCTTCCTTAGCACCTATCTTCTTACGAAGCCACAGCCACAGTGGAGTTGTGATACAGATTGATGAATATGTACCAGCTACAACACCGACCATAAGTGTAAATGTGAACTCCTTAAGTGAAGCAACACCAAGGATGTACAGCATAAGTATAGTTACGAATGTTGTGAGGTTTGTATAGATATTACGTGTGAATGTCTGTGAAATACTTGTATCAACAATCTTTTCGTAACCATCTTTCTCGATGCTCATAATCTTCATGTTCTCACGGATACGGTCGAAGATGATGATTGATGAGTTAATTGAGTAACCTACGATTGTAAGCATACATGCGATAAATGTACCACCTACAGAGAGGTACATAACTGTGTATGCAAAGAATACAAACATTACATCGTGGATAAGTGCAAGTACAGCACTGACACCGAAACGTGCATCACTAAATCTAAATGCAATATATACAAGCATCAGGAGTGAAGCGATAACAACAGCGAGTATCGCATCTCTCTGAGTTTCTGAACTGATTGTACTTGATATATTCTGGGAATCTATCTTATCATCACTAATCTCGAACTTAGCCTTAAGTGCCTCATCGAGTTCGCTACGCTTAGCCTCATCAAGAAGTCCTGACTTAAATACAACCTGATTTGTTCCATCAACAGTCTGAATCTGAACTCCGTCGATTCCAAGCTCTGAGAATACAGGGATAACTTCTGACTCAGCCTTCTGAAGTGAATATTCCTCATTAAATGTAACTGATGTCGATGTACCACCGCTGAACTCAAGTGAGAAGTTCATAGCCTGTCCACGAGTACCGATTCCTTTGTTAACGAAGAGGAATGCAAGTCCTACGAGGATTACGATAACTGAAAATGAACCAGCAAACTTGAAGCCTTTTGAATAACTTGTAATCTTTGGCTCCTTTGCAGCACCATACATCTTCTTGTTTGTAACGCCAAGTGCTACGAAGATATTAAGCAGAAGTCTTGTAACAACAAGCGCTGTGAACATAGAGAGTACGATACCAAGGATAAGTGTACGAGCAAAGCCCTTAACTGTACCTGTACCCATGATAAGAAGTACAACACCAGCAATGATAGTTGTTATATTACCATCGAGGATAGCTGACATAGCCTTCTCGAAACCAGCCTTAACAGCTGTCTTAACTGTCTTACCAGCACCAATTTCTTCCTTAATACGCGTGAATATGATGACATTTGCATCGACCGCCATACCTATCGACAGGATGATACCTGCGATACCAGGAAGTGTAAGTGTTATATGAAGAGTGTTCAGGAAGAACAACTCAAGTATTGTATAAAGAGTAAGTGTAACAGCTGCCAGGAAACCTGGGAATCTGAAGATGATTATCATTATAAGGAAAATGATACAAAGGCCGATAGCACCTGCTATAAGAGATGTTCTCAGCGCATCAGAACCAAGCTTTGGTCCAACAACCTGTGATGACAGCTCCTGAAGTGTAAGTGGAAGGGCACCGATCTTGATTGTGCTTGCAAGATTTGTAGCTTCCTCAATGTCGTCCATTCCATCGATCTGAGCACTACCACCAGAAATCTGCTCACGTACTGTTGGTGCACTCTGAACTTCGTTATCATATATAATATAGATAGGCTGACCAATATTTGCTGCAGTTACATCGCTAAACTTCTGAGCTCCTTCATCAGTAAACTGAAGTGATACGATATACTCATCTGCACCTGTGGTCTGATCCTGAACACGACCACCTTCAGCGTTCTTTACATCTGAACCTGTAAGTGATGCTTCGTATTCCTGACCCTGGGCAAAAAGGTTATAGTTTGTAGTATCAAGGAACTCAAGCTTTCCTGGACGTCCCAGCATATCTAAGATCTCATTTGGATCATACTTACTTGTATCCAGTGGTATCTCAACTGTGATACGCTTGTTACCCTGTCTATAAACCTCTGCATCAGGACTGTAGTTATCTACTCTTCGCTGCAACTTATCAATAGTTGCGTTGATATCTTCGTCTGATGCGTTATCCTCGAGAATCTCGTAGGTTACGCTGACACCACCCTGTAAGTCAAGTCCCAGAGGGATGTCCTTTGCTAGTCCCACCCTGTCACTTCCGAGTCCTGCTATTACTGCGTAAGCAGCCCCAGCAGCAATCGCTAGGAACAAAATGAGCCCGAGGATTGCATTTCTCTTTGCCTTCTTCATGTTACTTTGTCTCCTTGTTATTTATATCATAAAAACTGCGATGCAGCTTCTATAATCATTTATTACTGAACCCAGTAACCCACTGAGTTAAATGTGTATTCTATATCATCGATCTTAACAGTCTCATCCTTTGGATACCATCCAAGACTGTCTTCGTACCACCATCCAGTATTGTCCTGCTTCCACTTAGCAGTACCGGTGTAGCTCCAACCGCCATCAGCTGACAGCCAGTATCCACCAATCCACTCGCTAGAAGCCATCTTTCCATCCTTCTTGAAGTAGTACCAAGTACCGTTAACCTGAGTCCATCCTTTACGGCAATTATATCCACTACTATTGAAGTAGTACCAATCACCTTCTATCTTAGCCCACTCATTCTTTGGATACCATCCTGATGTATCCTCGAACCAGTAGCCTCTAGAATTAGACTTCCACGAGCCAACATATTCATAGGTACAACTTCCATCCGCCCCATACCATCTACCATTATGCCATTCATTATAATGAGGCTTAGAAGTAACAGTGACTTTTATAAACCCATTCATTCCGTTCGGCAGCTTAGCAATAATATCAACAACGCCACCGCCAACAAGAGTCACATTACCATTTTGATCAACAATAGCGACTTCACTATTTGATGATTCCCATGTAAACGGAATTACAACAGAAAGCTCCGGAGTCACCTTTGTAGTCAAAGTAAAAGTATCCCCCTCGGCACCAGTTTCCATTCCACCATTCACTTCTACTTTAGTAATACTATTAAGAAGTTTATATATTTCAATAATCTTATCTCTTGTAGTACCATTAACCACTCCAGTAGCTTCTAGACCATATTTAATTTGAAAATCCTTTACAGCAGTCTCTGACAGACGTCCAAAAGACCCATCTACAGTAAGACCAGAATTATTCAGCTTGTTCAGTGCAGTCTGAAGCCACATAGTACTATTTGAATTGCTACCAAATGTAATATCACCCGATGGAACTGCATAAGGTGATCCAGGATTATCCCTATCCTCTACATTTGGTGTAGTTGCATTATTATTGTTTCCCTGATCTATCTGAATACTCAGGTTAGAAGCATTTGTACCGCCCCACTTTGTAAAGTCGATACGTATAATGCACACAATCGGAGAAGAGTAATCATTTAGATCAACCTCTCTTACCGCATTTATTGTTGAATTAGTCTGATGAATCATATGACCTTCATCAGTACCGATGCCGACATGGCCACCACCATTAGTGATTACAAGGTCACCATTTCTAACATCTGCCTTAGTAGCTGGACTGATGTAAGTAGCATTTATGCTCGCATATTTCCCCATCATATCATAGGTGCTTCTAACACCCTTTGACACAAGGTCTATGCCTAGGAGACGATATACTGCACAGACAAAACCTGAACAGTCAACGCCGACAGATAAATCCATACCGCCAGAGATATAGGTCATAGGGCCTATATAATTTCTAGCAATATTCACAGCTGCTGCTCCTGTCTTTTCTCCTTCAGCATGAACTTCCGATATATCTACATATCTAAAACTACCATTTGTTGCATTTGAGAGAACCGATACTACCATAGCGAGTATCAGTAACAACGCGATTCTTTTCTTCAAAATATAACTCCTAAATATAATTCTCCCTAGTAAGCGCAAAGTACATTATACCTCATAGAGTCAAGTCTCGCAAGTTTTAATGAAACACTAGGATTATCCTTAGAATAATTCAGTTATCTGCATAGCATTTTCGTAGATTTCATCAGCCCACTCTCTGATATCGTCATCTGGTGGAATGAGATCTAACACCATCACAGTATAAAGTCCGCCGCGATGAGATGATAGAACTCCATTACGGGAGTCTTCAACACCTATAGTCTCAGCAGGAGCAGTTCCAAGCTTCTCACAAGCTGTAAGATAGATATCAGGATTTGGCTTTCCACGTCCTGGCGCTATGCTGTCACCAAATACCATAGCATCAAAGTAAGGAAGAAGACCATGTGGTTCCAAAAACTTGGTTGCACGGTCCTTATCTGTTGAGGTTGCTAGAGCTATCTTAATACCTCTCGTCTTTAGAAAATCAAATAGTTCCTTTATTCCAGGTTTAACCTCATATCCATGTTCTGCCGCATATGATTCTACGCCTTCAGATACCACATCTCGGTACTCCATATAATCAATATCCGTATGGAAGAAATCCTTAAAAACTTTCTTATTTGTATGTTTTGTTCCACCCGCTATTCTGTTGCAAAACTCTTCTATATTATCCATAGGAAGTCCATATCTTTCAGCTGCGACATATTCATACTTTCTGTAAATCTTCTCTGAGTCGAGAATGACTCCGTCCATATCAAATACTATACCTTTAAATCTTTCTTTCATCATTTACCTCTTAGCTAAAAATGAGTCACCAGCTAAGAGACCGGTGACTCATTCATTTTATTTAATAGTAATTCTCACGTCTACGCTTGATAAGTAGCATTAGGATTATCAGAAGGATGATTGCCACACCAGCGATAATTGCTATCAGTAAGATATTAGCCTGCTTACCAAACGTAAACTCTATCTCAGTTGAAGATGTATTACCAGCTTCATCATGAGCTGTAGCATTTATTCTATACTTACCCTTCGAATTAATAGTGAAGGTAGCCTTATTCTCAGATACTGTAACTGACTTATCATTCAGCGATACTGTATCAAGAAGATCTTCATCAATCTCAACTGTTACTGTAACTTCAGTTGACTCAAGGAGTCTGTCGCCGTCTTCAACATTTGAAATGATGATATTTGGTCCCTTAGTATCAAGAACAAATGTTACTTCCTTATATGACTTGTGTCCAAGTTCATCAACTGCCTCAACTCTCAGAACATGTGAGCCATCAGCTATCTCAGTAGTTCCGTCGTAAAGTGAACCATCCATGTATACTGATATATCACATACTGTCAGATCTTTTACTAATTCATCAAGATCAACATCCCATTCGAACTTGTTAGTCTTAACCTTATCATACTTTGAAAGATCGCCAATCTCAGGATCTGTAGTATCGATAGTGAAATGAAGTGTCTTTGTTGAAGAGTTTCCAGCCTTATCAGTTGATGTAACTGTTATATCGTAGATACCATCTTCTTTGAAGAGCTGCTCGAGCTGTGATACCTTTGTACGATTAGTTGTAAACTGGTTAAAGTCAATATTTGTTGTCTTACCATCTATATCTGTTCTGGTACCTGAAAGATTAACCTTATTAGTTGAGTAGAATGCCTCATCTACAGATATATTAAGTGTAACTTCCTTATCTGTCTTGTCGTAGTTGCTTACACCTGACAGAAGAATTATAGGAGCAGTACCATCCTTGATGAGTGTACCCTTTGTCTCTGTCTTGTTACCACACTTATCTTCTGCACTGAACTCGAATCTGTACTCAGCATCTTCAGTAATTGTGTAGCTCTGACTATCATTTGAGCTTCTTGGTGTAAAATCAGTAGTCTTCTCAAGACTCTCGCCTGTGCCGTCCTTCTTCTTGTAGATAGAGTACTTAGCACTTGTCATATCCCAGTAGAAGGCCTCTTTGATTCCAAATGATACTGGAACCGACTTAGCTGTCGAAGTACCATCACCAGTGATTGAAAGCTGTGGTGGAGTCTTATCAACTCTAAACTGTACATTTCTTGTACCGCTCTTATTACCAGCAAGGTCTGTAGCAACATACTGAACTTCGTAATCTGCCTCTGTTGAGTAGTTCTCAGTAGTTTCTCCAACATTCTCTGTTGATGAAGAAGCCGAACCACCCGGAGGTGTCATCTTACTTGTTCTTACAAGATCTGATGTATCTTTATTTGTATCATTTACTGAAACCTGTACACTTGCATTAGTATTCAGATATCTAACGCCTGAACCCTCTGAATAAAGTGAGCCATTTACGTATGTTGTAATACCAGGTGCAGTCTTATCAATATAAAGTCTGATCATCTTAGCTGGATCAGTGTCATCTGTCTCATTTCCAGATAAATCCTTAGACCACATCTTGAGCTCATGATATCCCTCTGACATAAGTGTAACAGTAGCAGTTCCGTATGCTCCGTTCCAAGTCCATGTAGGTGAAATCTCATTTCCGTTATCAGTAACATAAACCCAGTCAAGGTTATAATCAAATACATTAAGCTCAACATTTACATTATAGTTATAGTATTGTCCATAATCGTAGTTTTCCTGGTTAGGTCTTGTTTTAAACATACCTACAGGATTATTGTAATTATTCTTATATGAACTAAACTTAGCTGGATTTTCTACTGTTACATACATATTATGTACAGGCGATACATTATCCACAGTAAATCCATGCTTAGTACTTCCAATGTTTCCAGCTCTATCAACCACAGTGTATGTAACAGTGTAGTAACCATCTTCTGACAATTCAATAGAATCTATTCCACGATATGTCGATTCTTCTGAACCACCAGCCGGATAAAATCTAATCACATTAACTGTAATATCTTCATCGTCCGGATTTGCATCAACAATACCAACCTGAGATTTTGAGTTACTAACATATGTGTTATCGCCCGAAAACTCATAATCATTCAAATATGGTGTCAGTTCAGGAGAAGTTTTATCAACAATAAATCTTACTGTATCAGAATATCCAGAATCTGTTACTGTATTGCCAGACTTATCTACTGATGACATTTTTATCTCATGATAGCCTTCGGTAGATATAGCGATAGTTCCTCTTCCATAACCGCCATCAGTTGCCCAGTTAACATTAATAGGTGTGTCATTATCATATACTGTAACTGAGTCTATGTTGTAATCAAAGTATGCTACATCGATAAATACATCTGTATTGAAGTACTGACCATATGTGTACTCTTCCTGATCACTGTAATCATTAAACTTTCCAACCTTATTACTATAGGTATTAGAGTATTTAGCAGACTTAGCAGCGCTTGTTGTTACATACATATTGTGTACTGGCTTAGCACCATCGACTGTAAATCCGATTACCTTGCTTGCAGGGTTACCAGCCTTATCGATTGCTTCATATTTCAACTCATAGTATCCATCTTCAGCAAATGTAAATGGACCAGCACCATTCTTAACCTCTGTCTTAACTTCACCAGTTGGTGTAGTAAGCTTAACTGTTACTCTCTCATCAGCTGTATCTCTACTGTAATCATCTGTTACTACCATCTTAGATGTAGCAGATGAAAGCTTATACGCAGTTGTTCCACTATACTCTTCATCATCAAGGAATGTCTTGATATCAGGAGCTTGCTTATCAACTGTAAATGTTGTTGTAGCATACTCAGGATCAGGAGTATTTCCAGAATCATCCTTTGCTGTAATCTTGATTGTATGCTGACCCACAGTAGATGTTGTATAGTATCCTATTAAATTAGTTGGATCACTATCATCCCAAGTAACTGTCACAGGATCATCATTATCTAGAACCTGTATAGTACTTTCATCAATATTAGTATCTGTTATAGTAAGCTTTACTTTTACATCAGTTTTGTAATATGGATCAATTCCCTTTGTAGGAGCTGCAGGATCATCTACAGCAACTTTTACTACTGGTTTATCACTATCAACCTTGATTTTCTTGGTTGTTGTATTACTATTTCCAGCTTGATCTTTAACATATACAGTAATTGTATATATCTTATCATCTGTTACAGTAAAGTAATCAGATAATGAAGTACTAGCTTCATTAAGTGTCTTTGGGGTTGTTCCATCACTTATTTCAGCCTTTGTCTTTGCAGGAACTATTCCACTAGGTGTATCTGTTGGCGCATATGAAATAGTTGGAATCGTCTGAAGATCTACTACAGTTGTATCAACCGTACCATCAGCAACAGTAACATCTGATATCTGAAGTCCTGTTTTTGGAGGCGTCTGATCCACAAAATATATCGCTGTCCAAGGAGTATCTATAACATTTCCAGCCTTATCATATGCAGTAAACTTAACATTTGTTCCTGCTGTATTTGCAGATTCTTTTACCACAGCAGTAAACTTATTATCCGCATCAAAAGATGTATATTTAGTCTGTGTTGTTCCCTCTGCATCTACATAATCAACACCTGACGAATATGTACCATCAGGAATCTGTACTGATAATTCTAAACTAGAATGCCAAGCCGTACTAGTTGGAGCATTTACTCCCGGCTTTGAAATATCAACACTTCTGACTTCAGTTTCATATGAATACGAATAGCCATGCACATTCTGAACATCTAACTTAAGATGATACTCTGACATTGATGCATTTGGATAATCATAATCCAGCACGTACATATACTTATAATTTGCATTATCAGAAGTTGTACGACTACCAATTGATTTTAGTTCAACTCTAGTCTCAGTAGTTGTTGCTGTAGAAGTCATCATAATATGTGGCTTCTTAGTAGCATCCGATACTTCTAAATCTACATTTGTATATACCTTATAAGTAACTGTAGCTGTTCTATTATTGCCCTTCCAGTGGAAGTAATTATTTGAAGAATCAATTGGATCCTCATTAAATGTTGCTGTAACAAGTGGTATTTCATTTAGATAATCTAATACAAGTGTATATGTTTGAGAATTACCAGCTTTATCAGTTACAACTATAGTATATGTTTCATCCTGACCACCTAATCTTGGATCATCATTCTCATCTATTTTAGAATCACTATTTTGATCTGATGCTGCAGCTGACGAAATAGTTACTTTACTACCACTAATTGTTTGTGATGTTCCATTCACTGTTACACTTGCAATTCCACTAGCAGTGGCTTCATACGTATCACTAACTGGAATTGTTACTGATGTCGCATAAAATCCTGACACTTCAGCTTTATATGTTTTTGCACCTTCATCATAGGATGCATTTACAGCTGTTGCTGTAGAACCAATCGTCTGATTAACCGCCAGCTTAGTAGTTTCAGTATTTATAATGTATGGCGAATCCGGATCATAAAATACATTTACTTCAGAACTAGCAGACGAAATACCATAGCTACTAGTTACACTCAGATTAAATGTATTAGACCCTTTTTTAAGCCCACTTATTGAACCTGTAATAGCTCCTGTACCTGCATCAGTACTTGCAGAAGGTGTCACCTCTGTATCCGAACAAGTAAACGATGTACTATTTATCGCACCATTTTCTGTATTCTTAACTGCAGTAGCACTGATATTTGCACTATCTGTTGTCACATAATAATTGCCATCTTCATTTGCATTCGCATCGTTGACTTTAATACTCTCAATAGTTGGAATTCCACCATCATATGTAACACTATAATTTATCGTTGCAGCTTGCTGATATGTAGTCCCAAATGATTTACTATCATTAATTGATACTGTATAAGTAAAAGTACCTGTATTAGCAGCAGGATTATCTCCAGAAATCTCAAATATATATTCATTTCCTGTAGGATTTGAAATTGTTGCATCCGGAGCACCAGCAGATTTAGTTACTGAAATCTCACCATCACCAGCTGATAAAGCTACATCTGTAGAAAAACCAAATTGTACTGTTTGATTTGGCGCTACTTTATCAAGAGCAACTGAATTAGAACTACTAGCTGCGGATTCTTGTCTAGCAGCATCACCAACCTTACTCCAATACTTCACTAACAGAGTATCATTTTTTGTATAAATAGTGCCATAAGATGAATCGACTAAAGTATAAATTGTTGTTCCTTCACCGCCAGGTTGAACTGTTATCGTCTTTGAAATGCCACTTATACTTTCATTTTCACCTAAATTATTTAATTTAGTATTAAGATCATCTAACGTTGTTCCTACGCCACTTTCATAATATGATACACTACCATAATACTTATCATTTCCGTTAGATGGTCTATATGTATAATCACTATCTTCAATAGAGCCAGAACTATATGTTGGTGTACTTGGTGTATAAGTATAAAACTTAGCCGTAAGAAGAGTCTTATCTGACAACTTGCTTTCACTTTCAACTAATGAAGTAATATCTGTAGTGTTAGAAAGTGTATAACTACTATAAACTTTTTTAAGGCACAATGTAGTACCTTCTGCTGTTGGGCTAACTTTTGAAACTGTCGATTCACCAATATACCATCCATATGTATATGTTACAGTAACATCAACAGCACTATCTGAATCAGAAACAGAATAAGTACCGCCTGATTCAAGCATTTTTACAGTCACTGAACCACCATCAAAAGATGGAAGACCAGCAAACTCCACCTCATATGTGTCGCTAGTAGGAACGTATACATTGTATGTTTGATTCATATCATCTATTACAGATGAAGCCGATAGAATATTAGCTTGAAAATATGTAGAATCTGTTATCGACGTAGCAGCTTCTACTTTGTTTCGACGATTGCTGATATATAGAACCGAGAGCACCATAGCAAAAGCCAGCAGTATCGCAAGTGCACGAACTGGCAGCGGACGGCGAGTATGCTCTTTTCCTTTCGAAAATTTATTTATCATATTATCGTATCCTCCCTTATAAACTCTCTTCAGTGTGAACAATTGTCTCACTGTAGATGACTGTGATGCCTGGCAGTTCTTTACCTGAACTGCTTCTGACTGAGTTTTCACCGGGTGCCATGTCACTTCTCAGTACGGCTGTCATCTCTGGATTATAGGTTCCGTATATATCTTCACTTGTAAGACCGGCTTCGTCCACTGTAAGTACGTCAGTCTTATCTATCTCAGGGTTATACTCTTCATCGAGGTCGTCATCATATAGTTCATCATCTGGTATATGTCTCAGAAGATCGGTTGCATCTCCATCATCTTCATCGACCTTTGTGTTGACTCTGAGTAGGTCGGTTTCTTCAGCATCATACTCATCTTCGAGTGTTGCTTTGGAATCCTTAATAAGTACGTCAGTTTCGGTTTCATCAGCTTCGTCATACATTTCTTCGCCTGCCGTAAGTATGTCCGTAGCCTGTTCCATTTCGAGAACGGATGTTGTATCCTCGCTGCCGTCCTTTGATTTCATATCCTTATATGTGAGGATTTCTGTATCTTCCTCATCAAGAGCCTTAATAGCTCTCTTTCTATCCTTTTCAGAAGTAGCTCTAGCATCCTCTGCCGCCTTTCGAGCTACCGCATCTACAGCTTCGCTTGCACGTTGCTTCTCTCTCTCAGCCTTTTCTCTCTCAAGTCTCTCTCTTTCGAGTCTATTTCTTTCAAGCTCTCCAGACAGATCATCCTTCTTCCTTCTAGATAAAAGACCTGATGTTCTCTCTTTTCTAAGAAGTCCAGATGTTCTAGCCGCCTCAGATACATCTACATCTCTTGCCTGAATATTTCCAAGGTTGAGTCTGCTTCTCTTCTTCTTAGTTGACGAAGCAGCGCCTCCACTTCTAATCTCTTCGATAGCCTTTCGCTGAGTCTTTCCTGTAACTACACCAAATGCTTTTGGAACATCTAATACAAAGAAAAGAATCACAGATAGTATCAGGAAAATGATAGCAAGGATGAGTCCTCCGAAAAATAATGCATTATATAATCCCATAGCTTACTCCTCCCCATTATCTGTATTGTCTTCGCCAGTTTCTTCTGATGTATCTGAAGAAGATTCTGTAGTAGTTTCTTCCTTCTTCTCAATAGAACCGTCGCTTAGACCTTCCATAGTTGAGGAACGCTTGATCCAGTTAGGATTACTGCTGATTCCGTCAAGCTTGTTACCAGCTTCATATACAGCAAGGATTTCTTCCTTCTGGGCATTTGTCCATTTTCCAGGATCCTGCTGATTTGATTCAAAGTATGTATATAGGTAATTCAAATGATCCGAATACACCTTTACTGCATTTGAATTGCTTGCTCCAAGTGCATCCTCTGCAGCCTTATATGTAGCCACTGTATTATCATGATCACCTAGTTTTCCATATATATCAGCCATACGACACATATTGTTGATATAAGACTGTACATATGACTTTATAGAAGCACTGTCAGAAGTATCTGATACATTCACCTTACCCTGTATCTGATCTATAACTTCCTGATAATAGTTAAGAGCCAACTTATAATCAGATTCATCTATTTCTTCTGCTGATTCAGCAAGTGCATAATAAATATCTGCAAGATTGCTGTTATAACTATAGAAGAAATCCGCTGTATCTTCGCCTGTATAGCTTTCAAGATCCTTAACAGCTGTGCTCATTGTTGCTTCAGCCTGCTCTGGAACTCCAGGAACACTCAGATAAGTAACATATATCTTACCTACCATCTGATAGTTCTCAAACTTCTGTCTATTATCATTTGTAAGGCTTGTGGAGTTGTAGGATGCAAATCCATTTACCTTATCAATCAGTTCATTTACATTAACATTTGTACTTGAAAGGATAAGCGCGATGCTTCCATAATAATCTGCAAGGTCACCGTAATCCTCATCCTTAGAGTCAACCATGCCGAAATACTTCGCTGCAGCGTTATAATCGCCAACTTCATTGAAGTATGTGAGTCCCATCTTATAGAGAACCTCTGCATTCTGGTCAACCTTTGCATATCCATTCTTTATACGATTTGCTACGACATTTAATCCATCTTCAAGAGCCATATCCTCTTTGCTATCAATGTCGCTGTTCTCGTCAATGTATGTATCGATATACTTTGTGTATGCCTCGGCGTCTTCACCGTTTAACTCAAATGCCTCACGGTACTTTGACGCTGCCTGTGAGTAGAGACCTTCTGTCTTGAAGTCATTACCCTGCTCGATGTAAGCCGCATAGTTTTCTGCATTTATCTTGTTCCTACCTGCATTTCCTACAAGTGCAAGTATTGTACAAAGCACTGTTGCACCTACTGTTGCAGTGAACATAGTGAGTCTACGCTTATGCTCAGCTATATAGCTATCATCAAGCTCTGTATAATGCTCCAAAGCATATATAAGCTCTGAACATGACTGATATCTCTCATTTGGGTTAGCCTTTGTACATTTCAAAATGATCTGTTCAAGACCTGTTGAAAGCATAGGGTTAACCTGTCTTATAGGAACCATCTCGTATGGAGGTTCCTGAGGATTCTTTCCTGTTACGATATGATAGAGTGTCGCTCCCAGATTGTAGATATCAGTACGTGCATCTGTCTTGTAGATACCACGTCCCTGAGCATCACCAAACTGCTCTGGTGCCGCATATCCTCTAGTACCGAGAGCTGTTGTATCAGCATTGTTCTCGATATCGTAGGTCTTAGCTGTACCAAAGTCGATAAGCTTTACTCCGCCATCCGGCTTAAGCATAACGTTAGATGGCTTCATATCACGATATATAATAGGAGGATTCATAGAATGAAGATATTCAAGAGCCGAAGCAAGCTCGAGACCCCACTCTATAACCTGATCCTGAGAGAAGCTTCCAACTTCCTTCAGTTTATCAGCGAGGTTCTCACCTTCTACGAAGTCCATTACTACGCAGATAGTTGAGCCATGCTTTACGATATCTATGATACGAGGGATAACTGGATGATCCACATCCTTAAGAATGTTAGCCTCTCGCTCAAGGCCCTTCAGAAGTATCTCCGTACTCTTAGAACCATCATTTTTGATTTCCTTAACGGCAAGCTGCATATTCATGCGGTTGTTACGTGCAAGATATACAGTAGACATACCACCTTCGCCGATTCGTCTCAGAATCTCATATTTTTCATCTAGGACTGTGCCTTCTTTTAACATTTTCTAAACCCCATTATTTAGTCTTAATAGCTGCAACTGTTATGTTATCAGATTCCTTACGGTTCTTATCGAGTTCTGTTAGATATACGCATCCATACTTAAACTCTTCCATACTGTTAACATTTTTAGGTCCAAGTTTCTCCATAATCTCTTGATCAGAGATCTGATGTCTGAAACCATCGGAACATACAAAGTAAACCGCGTCCCTTTGAACCTTCCCCTTAAGAAAGTCAGGTGTTACCTTAGCTGATGCACCAACGCACTGTAAGAGTACGCTTCGTCTCGGATCGACCTTTGCCTCATCCGGAGTCATTCTTCCAGCAGCCACTTCCCTTGCAACAAATGTCTGATCCTTAGTAAGGATACGAACCTTGTCATTATGAAGTTCATACACACGACTATCTCCGACATGAACGATATAGAACTCATCCTTATACATCAGTATTGCTGAAACAGTGGTTCCAAGCATTATGTTATTATCTGATCCATATATGCCGAGAAGTCTGTTTTCAGTCTGAATAATGCTGTTCCAATCATCTCTAAGTCTAAGCGCCGTAAATGTCTGCTCGACCACCTGTGAAGTAAACTCTTCATCAAACCATCTGCAAAATGATGTAATAACCTCCTTGGAAGCTAGCTCCCCCTTTGCTAGTCCTCCCATTCCATCACATACTATTGCAAATGCAACCTGACCATCAGGAGTATCTATTATTCTAATTGCAACCGAATCCTGATTTGTGCTTTTTCTAATACCAATATCGGTATTATATGTAGCAGTATATTCCATAACTACAATTATTCCCTTCTCCGTTTACTCATCTCTTAATAAAAATGTGAAGTCTTCGTCACCGAACTTAATCTTCATATCATTTTTCAGAAGAACCTCTCTGCCTGGCTCAAGTCTCTCGCCATCAACATAGGTTCCATTAGTTGAGTTGTTATCCTTCAAGTAGTTAACGCCATTTCTGCGAATAACGATAACATGAACACGGCTGATTGCTGTATTCTTCTCTATTGAGTAATCACTGTGAATTCTTGACTTACCAATCTTGAACTCATCCTTAGTGATATATATCTTCTCACCAGTTTTTTCTCTGACAAAATGAGGCTTTATCAGGTCTGCAACCGCTGACTCATATGTAGATAAATCAGGTGCTATTTCAGGTACTGGTGTCTCTTCCGTCTTTTTATCGCCTTCAGGTTCCATCTTCATGAGATCGTCGATATTGAACATCTCATCATTCATCTCACCATCAGGTCTCTGAGGTGGCTGTACAGGTTGTTTTTGTTCTTCCTGTGCAGGCTCCTGTGGTACCTCTGGTGCAACTGGAGCTTGTGGCTCTTGTGGCACTTCTGGTGCTACTGGTTCAAGTAATCCATCATTAAATATTTCATCTGGGAATGTTGGTCCCTGTGGTGCCACTGGTTCCTGCATTGGCGCTGGCTCCTGTGGTGTCAGTGGTCCGGTTGTAAACATTCCATCCGTAAATACTGGTCCCTGTGGTGCCACTGGCTCCTGCATTGATGCTGGTTCCTGTGATGTCAGTGGTCCAGTTGTAAACATTCCATCTGTAAATACTGGTCCTTGTGGTGCCGCTGGTTCCTGTGGTGCAGCCGGCTCCTGCATTGGCTGTGGAATCTCCGGAGCTACTGGTTCCTGCGGAACTTCATCAGTAAGTGGAAGTCCTGTCATTGGATCAAATCTTTTTACAGGTTCTGCCTCTGGTACTACAGCTTCTTCTGCAAGCGGCATTCCTGTCATTGGGTCAAATCTCTTTACAGGTTCTGACTCTGGTGCTACAGCTTCTTCTGCAAGTGGCATTCCTGTCATTGGATCAAATCTCTTTACAGGTTCTTTCTCTGGTGCTGCAGCTTCTTCCGCAAGTGGCATTCCTGTCATTGGATCAAATCTCTTAATAGGCTCCTGCACCGACTCTTCTGCTACTGGAGCTTCTGGTTCCTGCACTGGTTCCTCAGCTACTGGTGCTTCTGGCTCCTGCACTGGTTCCTCAGCTGCTGGTGCTTCTGGCTCCTGTACTGGTTCCTGCTGAACAGGTGTATCTAATGGAAGTCCAGTCATAGGATCAAACCTCTGTACTGGCTGTTCATTCTGCTGCATATTTGGATCGAACTGCTGTGGCTGACCATATTGCTGCATATTCGGATCAAACTGCTGTGGCTGAGCATATTGTTGCATATTTGGATCAAACTGCTGTGGCTGACCATACTGCTGCATATTTGGATCAAACTGCTGTGGCTGACCATACTGCTGCATATTTGGATCAAACTGCTGTGGCTGACCATACTGCTGCATA
>Ga0129310_1000336_pt1 | contig 60638 bp, 48 predicted proteins | sample Go1ome_2_FD_94433 | JGI IMG/M metagenome (GOLD analysis project Ga0129310, IMG submission 94433) | Western lowland gorrila individual fecal microbial communities from Wisconsin, USA - Go1022A metagenome | ecosystem: Host-associated > Mammals > Digestive system > Large intestine > Fecal | place...
GGTTCATCAGAGAGGACATACCGGCCAAAAAGACAGCCGCAAAGAAGATAATAGCAATTATTCTTCCGACGGGCATGGCTTTGATCAGATGAGGCAGGTAGATGAATAATAATCCGGGACCGCCCTGATCGAGCTGGGCACCTGTGGTGGCCATGGCCGGGATGATAACCAGGGCAGCCAGCATAGCGGCGATGGTATCAAAAAAAGCAACTCTTGCTGCGGAAGCCGGGACGTCTTCCGTATCCGGAAGATAGGAACCGTAGATCAGAGTACCATTTCCTGCTACAGACAGAGAGAAGAATGCCTGACCAAGAGCAAAAATCCATGTGACTGGATTGGACAGTGCCTTTGGATCGACTCTGAAAATATAATGGTATCCATCGATGGCACCGGGTTGGAAAGCAACATAAATGCCGAGAATGACGAATAGGACGAAGAAAACAGGCATCATGATCTTGTTGGCCTTCTCAATGCCGCTGCTGACACCGAACATCAGAATGATCATGCAGATCACTAAAGCGGCAGTCTGCCAGAAATTATTGCCGAAGGAAGAGGCCATTGAGCCGAAAGCACCGGCAAAGCCATCAATATCGGCAGGGGCCAGAACAGCACCGGTAAAAGTTCCGATGGTATACTTCAAAATCCAGCCCATGACAACTGTGTAGCCAATAGCCATGGCCAGTGCGCCAAGAACCGGAATCCATCCTAAGGCTTCTCCTGCCTTGCGATGTCCTCTGGATTCACAGGCAATGCCGAAGGCGTCGATAGGGCCGGAGCGGGTGGCACGGCCAAAGCTCATTTCGCTGATAACCCCCGTAAAGCCGATCAGGACGACAAAGATAAAATAAGGGATCAGGAAAGCGCCGCCTCCGTAGAGAGAGACCCGGGTTGGAAACATCCAGATATTGCCCATGCCGACTGCAGAACCGATGCAGGCCAGTATAAAGCCCCAGCGGCTGTTAAAAGATTCTCTTTTGCTCATATCGTTTCCTTTCAAGAGTTTCGTTTATTTATTCTAAAAAATATGTAACTGTTCAGAGCCAAGCAAAATTTCAAAAAACAGGTATAAAATGTTTGCATTTTTAAGACTGTTTTTGAAAGTTTATTTGGCGGATATGCCACACCGATGAAATGCGCAGCATTTTGGAGGTTAGCTTTGAACAGTTACAAAAATATTACTATGTTTTGATGTAAAACTCAAGTTTTAAAGCAGAAAAAAGGCGAAATGAAAAGAAGCAGCTTTCGGATTACTGCATCAGTGATTCGAAAGCTGCTTCTTTTGAATGAATGAGGTGAACACGCATGGCGGCAACAGCACTGGCTATATCACCGGATTCGATATAATTGATGAGTTCAAGATGTTCGTTAGCAGCAATTTTATGGCGTTCCCAAATGCTGCGCTCACCGAGGATTCGGATACGCATGTTTTGGTCATAAATAGAAGAAAGATTCATATTCAGATACTTGTTTCGGCAGGCGTTGGCGATGGTACGATGAAGTTCATCATCCAGGCTGCAGCATTGCTCAGCCTGTTCGCTGTCTGCAATATCTGTCTGCAGAATTGTTTCAGTTTGGGCACGGAGATCGCAGAGTTTCTCATGGTCGATATATTGATTGTAGTGCTCGATAATATAAGGTTCCATCAGCATGCGGGCTTCAAAGGTCATGGCGACTTCTTTCATAGTGAGGGGAAGGACCATGATGCCTTTCTTGGGAATAATGCGGATCAAGCCTTCCTGAGACAGCATGTTTAATGCTTCACGAATTGGTGTCCGGCTTGCATCGATTTCTTCCATCAGCATCATCTCGCTCAAAATATCATTCGGCATATAATCACAATGGATAATCTTTCTTTTAATTGTTTCATAGGCAATCTGCTTCAGATTAGTTTCTGTTTTCTTCATCATCTATATAATCTCCCATAAAAGCATCACTTATCTGATATTACGCATTCATCTTGCATACAAGATGAATGCGTTTTCTTTTTAACGAAGTTCTGATACTATTTAAGTATAACAAATATATGACATGTCGGGAAGTTGTTTATTAAAAAATCTTGTAATTCAGCATTAAAGAATTGATTTTGCAAATGGGAGGAAGTAGATATGCAGAGCAAATGGAAAAAAATTATCGCTGTACTGATGATAGCGGTTTTTGTTCTTTCAGGCTGCGGAAGTATCGGGGAGAAGAAGAACAGTGCCAACGGAACGGTTCATCTGACATTCGGACACGGACAGGCCGAGGGACATCCTTATCATAAAGCGGCACTTTATTTTAAGGAGCAGGTGGAAAATAAGACAAATGGAAGAGTTATTGTTGATATTCAGCCAAACGGTAATCTCGGTGATGAACGAGAGATGACAGAGGGACTTCAGCTGGGCACCATCGATATCACAGTGGCTGTTGCGGCAACACTGAGCGGTTTTGATTCAGATATGGATGTATTTAATTTTCCATATCTGTTTGATACAAGAGAACAGGCCTTTCAGGTATTGGACAGCGAGACCGGCAAAGAAATCTTTGACGGGATGAAGGAACAGGGAATTGAAATCTATGGCACATTTGATCTTGGTTTTCGAAGCATGACTAATTCAAAGCGTCCTATTAAGACACCGGAAGATGCAAAAGGTATTCGAATGAGAACACTGGAAAGCTCTGTTTGTGTGGATTCACTGGGTGAGCTTGGTATTGATGCAGTTTCCATGAGTTTTGGTGAGTTATTTACTGCACTGCAGACCGGTGCGGTGGATGGACAGGAAAATCCGTTATTTACCATTTATAACTCAAGATTTTATGAAGTACAGAAATATTTGTCTCTGACAGAACATTTTTATCCGGTGTGTCCGCTGATGGTCAGTGATCTGATGTGGGATAAACTAAGTGATGAAGATGCAGCGATTGTTAAAGAAGAACTTTATGACATGGTTGACTATGAGCGTGAAGTGGCTGGTGATGAATTAGATAAGACACTGCAAGAAATCAAGGACAGCGGCATGGAAGTGAATGAAGTCGACAAGGAAGCTTTTAAAGAAGCTGTTGCCCCTGTCTATGATAAATATGCAGACAAATATGGTGATCTGTTCAAAAAGATTGAAGCGGCAAAGGAGGAGAAGTAATGAAAGCAGTCCATACGATAGACCATGTGGTCAACACGATTTTACGCTGGATTGTTATGATCATGCTGAGCGTCATGTCAGTAGTTGTATTTGCACAGGTAGTTTTCAGAATTGTACATTTATCTATTCCATGGAGCGAGGAGCTTTCAAAATATCTTCTCATTTGGAGTACATTTATGGGCGCAGCTTTGTGCGTTCGCAAAGGTTCCCTTGTTGGTCTTGAATTTCTGCAGTCTGCTTTGCCGGAACGCGGACAGAAAGCATTGAAGATTATTTTAAGCATCATTATCTGTGCGATGCTGGTATTTCTTATTGGCGTTGGTTTCTGGGCAGTTCGAAGGGTTTGTTTTCAGATTACGCCGGTTTTGAAGCAATCCATGGGGCTGATGTATGCTGCCATTCCGGTTGGATCAGTGTTTATGCTGATCAACCAGGTGATTACAACGATTTATTTGATAAAGGGGGATGAAGAAGCATGACAGCCGTATTATTTATAAGTTTGATTGTATTACTCATCATTGGTGTGCCGATTGCTTTTGTGCTTTGCGGTTCATCCATCCTAGCTATACTTGCATCCGGTGATATTCACAGTGCCATTGTTATCCAGCGTATGTTTTCAGGCTGCGGAAGCTTTACATTACTGGCAATACCATTCTTTGTGTTAGCAGGTAATCTGATGAGTGCCGGCGGTATTTCAAAACGTCTGGTGAATCTCTGCAACAGTTTATTCGGACATATTTCCGGTGGTCTGGCTATGGTAGCCATCATTACATGTGCATTTTTTGCAGCTATTTCAGGTTCAAGTGCAGCCACAGCAGCGGCTGTAGGTACCATTATTATTCCTGAAATGCTGAATCATAAGTATGACAAGAATTTTGCGGCAGCGACGGTTGCTTCCTCCGCAGAGCTGGGGGTTATCATTCCTCCGAGTATCGGTTTGATCCAGTATGGTGTGGCAACAGGTACTTCCATCAGTGATTTGTTTATGGCTGGTTTTCTTCCGGGTATCTTCATCTGTCTGGTGCTCTGTGTGGTAGCACATTTCATGTGCAAAAAACAGGGTTTTGAAGCTAGTGAAAAGGCTTCAGGCAAAGAAAGATGGCAGGCGTTCAAGGATGCAATCCTTGCGATTCTGATGCCGGTCATAATTCTGGGCGGTATCTACAGTGGTTTATTCACACCGACAGAAGCGGCGGTTGTGGCAGTCTTCTACGGTTTGTTCGTCGGACTGTTTGTTTATAAAGAAATCAAATTTTCCGATATTCCGAAGATTTTGACAGATTCAGCCATGACAATGGCAACAGTACTTCTGATTATGTCTGCATCCACTATTTTCGGATGGATTCTGACAAAACAGCAGATCCCTCAGGCAGTAGCCGCGGGCTTCTTAAGTATCTCTGCAAGCAAATATGTTTTCCTTCTGTTGGTCAATGTATTGCTGCTGATTATCGGTATGTTCTGCGAAGCTGGTGCAGCCATGGTTATTCTGGCACCGCTTTTGGCACCGGTGGCTCAGACACTGGGTATCGACCTGGTTCATTTTGGTGTCATTATGATGGCCAATCTGGCAATCGGTATGATGACCCCTCCGGTTGGCGTCAACCTCTATGTTGTCTGTGATACAGCTAAGGTTAAGATTGAAGGCATGATGCCGTATTTGATTAAATTCTTCCTGGCTCTGATTGCCGGCGTGCTGGTCATTACATATGTACCTCAGTTGTCACTGTTGTTTGTTCACTTATTTGGTCAGTAAAATTATTAGTTTTGAATTTAGGCGTGAGAGCGCAGAAATGGGAGTATTATGAAAATTACAGATATTAAAACAATAATCCTGCATTATCCATATAAGCAATGGATTGCAGATGGATGCGGAAGCTGTGGTGCCAGGGGGGCTTTTCTGATTCTCATTGAAACGGATACCGAACTTCGTGGAATCGGGGAATCCGCTACCTTCGGTGGTTCCATGGATGCAATGAAAAGTATTGTGGAAAAACAGTTAAAACCATTGCTTCTTGGAGAGGATCCGACAAAAATCGAGTATCTGCATCAGAAAATGATGTGGAATAACTGGTCCAACGGCCGCAAAGGTATGGTGATGGGCGCCATCAGCGGTATTGATGTTGCACTTTGGGATCTGCTTGGTAAGGTGGCAGGATTGCCGGTATGCAAGCTGCTGGGGCAGGTGACAGATAAGGTACAGGGCTATGCCAGCGCGGGTTTCTATGCACCGGGAAAAACTCTGGAAGACCTGCAGCGTGAAATCGAAGGCTATCTCCAGAGAGGTTTTACGGCTTTCAAAATGAAAATCGGACGTACAGCCAATAATTACAAAATGCGCCTGCAGTTTATGAATAACGGTGATTTTTATCTGACACCAGAGGAAGACAGGGCGCGAATCGCCCTTGTAAGACGAACCATCGGGCCGGACAAAATCCTGATGGTGGACATGAATTGTACCTGGGATATGAATGATGTCCTGGAAGCGAAGGATTTCTTTAAAGAAAATAATATTTTTATGGTGGAAGAACCGATTCGTTCCGATGATATCGCCGGATATAAGCGTTTGACAAAGGAGATGGGCAGTATCCGTGTGGCGGGTATTGAATCAGAGCAGGGCTTGTCGAGATTTGGTGAGCTGATTGCAGAGGAAGCTATGGATGTTGTTCAGGCCTCACTTGGCTGGGCAGGCGGTTTTACAGTATGTAAGAACATCGCAACACTGGCCCATGCTTTTGATAAATTATATACACCGCACTCATTTTTCTCGGCCGTGATGACAGCAGCCAATATCCAGCTGGCGGCTTCACAGGTTAATATTCCGTTTATTGAGGCGGAAGAAAATGAGAATCCGTTGAGAACAGAGCTCTTGAAAGAGCCAATCGAAGCGGATGCACATATGAATTATTATGTCACAGACAAGCCTGGCCTGGGCGTGGAGCTTGACTGGGATGTGGTTGAAAAATATGCGGTTAAGTAAATATATTTTTTAGGTAACAGTAAAATTTATTATAAACATATCAAAATTATCATCATATCAAATTTAATTTTAGGAGGATTTTCAAATGAAAGTAGGATTTATTGGACTTGGAATTATGGGTAAACCGATGGCAAAGAATCTTTTAAAGGCAGGTTATGATGTTTATGTCAACGACTTAAACAAAGATGCAGTGGCTGAACTTGTTGCAGCAGGTGCACATGCCGGTGAAAGCAATGCAGAGGTGGCTAAAAATGTAGAAGTTGTTATCACAATGGTTCCTAACTCTCCACATGTAAGAGCAGCTGTTCTTGGCGAAGGTGGTGTCATCGAAGGGGCAACAAGTGATACAGTTATTATCGATATGTCTTCTATCGATCCTGTAGAATCCAAGAAAATTGCAGCAGAACTGAAAGAAAAGAAAGGTATCGAAATGCTGGATTGTCCTGTTTCAGGCGGCGAACCAAAGGCTGTTGACGGCACACTTTCCATCATGTGCGGAGGCAATAAAGAAATTTGGGATAAATATTATGATGTATTAAAGGCGATGGGTGCATCTGTTGTTTATGTGGGTGAAATCGGTTCGGGTAATGTTGCAAAACTTGCCAACCAGATGGTAGTTGCCATTAACATTGGTGCATGTGCAGAAGCAATGACATTTGCAAAGAAAATGGGTTCTGACCCTGAACTGGTCTATCAGGCCATCCGCGGTGGTCTTGCAGGTTCCACAGTTATGGATGCAAAAGTGCCGATGATGTTAGAGGGTAATTATAATCCGGGATTCCGTATCGATCTGCATATCAAAGATTTAAATAATGCTTTAAATGCTTCTCATGCCATCAATATGCCTGTACCAATGACAGCACAGATGATGGAAGTGATGCAGGAATTGAAAAATCACGGCGAAGGCAGCTGTGATCATGATGATATCGTTCGTTACTATGAGAGAATGACAGGCACTTCAATTGTGAAAGGGAAATAATGAATACACAGTTTATTAAAGGTGTTATTGTACCGATTATTACAGTGATTAATGAAGATGAGAAAATTGACGAAGCCGGCATGAGAGACCAGGTGGATTACGTGATCGAGGGTGGTCTTGACGGAATTCTGGCTTACGGTTCCAATGGTGAATTCTACCAAATTGAAGAAGATGAGATGGAACGCGGCTTCAGGATTATGGTAGACCAGACTGCCGGCCGTGTCCCTGTCTACTTTGGCATTGGTGCCATCAATACAAAGAAGTGCGTTCGTCTGGCAAAAATGGCAGTAGCCAACGGTGCAGCCGGAATCTCCGTTCTGCAGCCGATGTTTTTGAAACCGGATGCAGAGGAACTTTTCTTACATTTCAAGACGATTGCAGAAGCTGTTCCTGAAACACCGGTTCTGCTCTATAATAATCCGGGCAGAGTAGGCTACACACTGAGTGCAGATTTAGTTGAAAAACTGGCTCATGAAGTGCCGAATATCGTTGGCATGAAAGATACATCCGGCGATATCACACAGACAGAAGAATTCATTCGCAGAAATCGTGATGTGGACTTCAAGGTATTCGGCGGCAAAGATACTCTGCTTTATGCCAGCCTCTGCATCGGTGCTGTGGGCGGTGTGTGTACAGCAGGCAACTTTATGCCGGAACTGATTATGGATATCTATCATAAATATACAGCCGGAGATATCAAAGGGGCTCTTGAGGCTCAGTACAAACTGAATCCGGTTCGTCTGGCCATGGATGCTGCAAGCTTCCCTGTGGCAGCCAAAGATATGGCACAGATGAGGGGCAGAAAAGTCGGGGCACCTTATTTGCCGAATAAGCTCACAGGACCGGGAAAAGCTTTTGATAAGATGCATTCTGAAATGAAAAAAGCGGGTCTGATTTAAAAAGAAAAATATACATATACTAAAGGAAAGTGCATAATATCCCCTAAAAAGTTGTTTCTATAGAAATATAGGAACAACTTTTTTATCTGTACAATGCTGTTTTGATATTTAACAGATGGGAAGAGGCTATTTATGAGATGGGCATCAGGGATTTTTATGCACAGCAGGAAAAACTGAAGGCTTTTATGAAGTAAGCGTTATGGAGTAAAGCTTTGCCCATGAGAGTGCCATATTCAATTCCCGGCTAGAGTGCTTTTGAAATGTTCAACGGCGTGTTGCTCAAAAACATCGAAAAGGGATTAAAATGAGATTATTCAAGCGCAGGTGCTTCTAACGCGTCTGTGTTGAATAATCTCGTTTTAATCCCTTTATGTATACCTGGAGCAACACGCCTCTTGTCTTACTTTTTAAAAGCACTCAAATCGATCATTCGATAGACAAGAGAGCCGTATTTATCGTAAAATGCCTGCAGGCTCTCTGCGTCGTAATGAATGCAGTAGTCTGCAGTTCTTATGCTGTCCAGATACGCACTGATCTTCTGGACAAGCGTATCGGAGAGCACAGAATAAAAATAAGGGCCGACGTCCGTGTGATAGCATTCCGGATTTTTGAGGAACAGTTTCTTACGATTATTGAAGATGGCAAAATGTATGAGATGCTGGGTGTTTACTAATTGTTCGTCATCAATCACATAAAAATGAATGTTTGGATTGCCTTTTGCAAGGGCCAGCACATTCTCAATATGCAGCTTGCGTTCTTCAGGTGTCATATGATAAACCACATCTGCAAAAATAATTTCACCGTCATCAATATATTTCATTAATGAGGATTTCAGTACATAGAAATCCAGCGTATTCTTTTCAAAAATTTCTTCCCATGTAATCTGAAGCTGAGCGACGATCAGTGCCATAAATTCATCTTTATCCCTTTCCCGGGCAGTCTGGATGATTTTGTCCCAGCACTCCTGAGGCAGAAGATATTCAAAGCCCAGGGTCAGCAGGAACTGGAAGTTATCCTTGGTATAAAAGTCCGTGCGGTAACCATGCTGATAGAATTCCAGCTGTTCCGTGGCATGAGCCAGAAGATCCGGTGTACGGAAGGAAGGCAGTGTACGGACATAAATCTGATTGACCTTTTCAGGGTCAAAGATGACACTTGCCACATTGACACGGTTGTATTGATCGAGGGCACAGAGAATAGCAACATGATCTTTGACAACAATGGTATTCAGGGTACGCATCAATGTATTGTCATAAAAGTCAAAATTAATGGCCTTGTGTGCGTTGATAAAATAGTAGAGTGCTTCCAATCCCTGATTATTGTCATCATAAAGCAATGTTGTATCAACACCTATTTTGACATTGACAGGATGCTTAGGAGTCAGATGGGAATACGCATTGGAAGGACTGTCCAATGCGAAGCGACAGACATCCAGTGTGCACAGAACATCCAGTGATTCATCATAATCCAGCAGCATCTGCGGCAGTTCGTGATTAAAGAAATTGTAAATGTCATTGGCCAGTGTAAGAATCCTTGGCTTATAAGTTGTCTGCTGCTTTAATTCAGTGGAAGCTTCATTGCAGGAATTGCTATAGTTTTCCTTTAATAAATGATAGACTGCATTTTCCAGATCGTCCGGACAGACTTCCATTGAAAAAGCTTTTTCAAAATCTTTGATATTCTCCTGACTCAGAATTTCCTGGGCAAAAAGAGAAGCCATACTGCGGTTGATCTCAGGAGCCATCTTGGCAGCAGGTAGCATGGATTTATTGCACCATTTACTTATATAAGAGACGTCGTAGCCGATAACGTCTGATATCGTTGACAGTTTAGAACCTGTCAGCTGAATCAGCTGTTTCAATACAGTTCCGTATGCATTCATATCAAATACCTCTCTGTTTTTTAATACATAACATTTTTGACTTTACATGGTATAGTATGCCAGTGTGTTATGAAATTGTCAACTCCAAATTTGAATCAATTAGAATTCAATTTGCAAAAATTGAGTAAAGCACGTACCATTTGATTTTATTGCTTCAATGCTGATAAAAATTTACAATAGACACATCGAAAGAAAGTAAAAAATGTATAAAATCTACAACAAATAATTATGAATTAGACGGAGGGATTGAAGATGGGTAAGGTTAAAGTCTTAACAGCAAGACAGGCCGCAGATCTTATCAAAGATGGCGACACAGTGACTTTAAGCGGATTCGTTGCAAATGGTATTGCAGAAGCATTGAACACAGCTGCTGAGGAGAGATTCCTTGAGACAGGACATCCAAAGGATCTTACATTATTCTGGGTAGCTGGTACTGGTAATAAAGACGGCAGCCATGCTGATCATTATGCACACGAAGGTATGGTAAAGAAAGTTATCGGCGGACATTTCAATTTTGTTCCTAAGATTTGTGAAATGCTTTCTGAAAATAAAATTGAAGGCTACAACGTGCCACAGGGTGCCATTGCTCAGATGCTCAGAGATAATGCGGCACACAAAGTAGGAACAATCAGCCATGTTGGTATCGGCACATTTGCAGATCCAAGAAACGGCGGCGGACGTTTAAGTGAGAAGACAAAAGAAGATATTGTTAAGGTCATCGAACTTGAAGGTCAGGAACAGTTATTCTATCCAAGAATTCCAATCGATGTTGCTTTTATCCGCGGTACTTATGCTGATGAGTTAGGTAATATCACAATGGAAAAGGAAATGGCTCCTCTGGATGGAACTTCTCAGGCAATGGCTGTTCACAACAATGGCGGTCTGGTTGTTGTTCAGGTTGAAAGAGTTGTCAAAGCAGGTCATCTTGATCCGAAGCTTGTAAAGATTCCTGGTATTTATGTAGATGCTGTTGTTGAATGTCCGGCAGATGATCCGAAACAGTCACAGAGTATCAACTGTACATATGATCCGGCTTATGCAGGCAACACACAGGTTCCTGTATCCAGCCTTGAACCAAAGAAACTGGATGCCAAGAAGATTATCGGACGCCGTGCAGCAATGGAATTAAAGAAAAACGTTGTTGTTAACCTTGGTGTTGGTGTTCCTGAATGGGTATCTTCTGTAGCAGCTGAAGAAGGCGTGGCAGATGAAATGACACTGACTGTTGAGTGTGGTCCTGTCGGCGGTGTACCTGGCGGCGGCCTCAGATTCGGTGGTTCTGTCAATGCACAGGCTTACATGGATGAAGGCTACCAGTTTGACTTCTACGATGGCGGCGGTTTGGATCTTTGCTTCCTTGGCCTTGCAGAAGTAGATAACAACGGTGATGTGAATGTCAGCCGTCTTGGAACAAGAATCACAGGCAGCGGCGGTTTCACAAATATTTCTTCTAACTCCAAGAAAGCTGTTTTCTGCGGTACATTCACAAACGGTGTCAAGATTCAGACAGGAGACGGTAAGCTGACAATCCTTGAAGAAGGTAAGAAACATAAATTTGTTAAGAAGGTTACAGAAATTACATTCTCAGGCGTTGTTGCCGGCAAAGCAGGCAAGGATGTCCTCTATGTGACAGAACGAGCAGTATTCGCATTGAAGGCAGACGGTATTCATCTGATCGAGGTTGCACCTGGTATTGATGTTCAGACACAGGTTCTCGATGAAATGGATTTTGAACCGATCGTTGATCGTGATGCAGATGGCAATGTCAAATTAATGGATGCCAGAATCTTCAAAGATGAAGTTATGGGAATGACAATCGAATAAAACAGTCCATAAATATTAACAAATATATATAAAAACAGGGAGGAACTTTCATCATGGAAAACATTTTTGCAAACACAGGAATTGGTAAACACATTATCAGAACACATCACTGGGGCATCGTTTTACCTACAGTAGAAAAGGCAGAAGCTTTTATGAAAACATTTGGTCTTCAGGAAGATTACAGAGGTCATGTAAAAGCTTATGATGCGGATCTGATCTTCACAAAACACGGCAATGGTGTAGATGCAGTTGAATTTATCATTCCATTATCAGGTGTTCTGACAGAGTTCAACAAAGGTAAAGGCGGTATCGCTCATGTTGCTTACCTTGTAGATGATATCAATGCTGTTTCAGAAGAAATCAAAGCCATGGGTTATGAACTTCTTGAAAAAGAACCTCAGGAAGGTACAGAAGACATCATCGTTAACTTTATCCGTCCAAAATATACACAGGGTATCCTTGTAGAGCTGATCCAGCAGGTTGATGACATCAACTACGATGCAACATTCACAAGCCGTTGGGGTGAAAAATAATTGTAAATCATAATGACAGGAGGAAATGTGCGTGTACACATTAGGTATTGATATTGGTTCCGCTTCCAGTAAAGCGGTGATCTTAAAGGATGGAACGGATGTTGTTGCATCAGCAGTCGTTCAGGTGGGTACAGGAACTTCGGGACCGGGAAGAGTTCTGGAAGAAGTTTTCAGTAATGTCGATTTAACTCAGGAAGACATGGATTATACAGTGGCAACAGGTTACGGTCGTTTTTCTGTAGAAAATGCAGACAAACAGCTCAGTGAGATTACCTGCCATGCAAAAGGGATTTTTCACCTTGTGCCATCTGCAAGAACCATCATTGATATCGGTGGTCAGGATGCAAAAGCCATTCAGCTGGACAACAAAGGCAATATTTTGAAGTTTGTCATGAATGATAAGTGTGCTGCCGGTACAGGCCGTTTCCTGGATGTTATGTCAAGAGTTCTGGAAGTTCCGTTAGATCAGATGGGAAAAGTCCATTTCCAGGCGAAGGAGTGGGCACAGGTCAGCAGTACATGTACAGTTTTTGCTGAATCTGAGGTCATTTCCCAGCTCTCTAAGGGACTGCCGAGAGAAAGTATTGTCGCAGGTGTTCATCAGTCAGTGGCCAGCAAGGCCTGTTCATTGGCTTACCGTATAGGGGTTAAAAATGACGTTGTTATGTGTGGTGGTGTTGCACAGAATGCAGGCGTTGTAGACGCGATTGAAAAGGAATTGCAGCAGAGTATTACAGTTGCACCTCACCCACAGATTACAGGTGCGCTCGGCGCAGCACTGATGGCATATGAAGAGTTAAAGAAACAGAATAAATAAATGAATTTTACGGAAGGAAGGTAAAAATTTATGGAATTTAATGCAATGGAAGCCAGCGCAAAAGAATGTTTGGCATATTATCAGGCAAAACTCGATGAAGAAGCATGGGAGGCTAAAAAGAACGGTAAGCTTGTCTGTTGGTCAGCTTCTGTAGCTCCTCCAGAATTCTGTGTAGCTATGGATATCGCTATGGTTTATCCTGAAACACATGCAGCAGGTGCAGGCGCAAGAAAAGCATCTATGGATCTTCTTGAAGTAGCAGATGAAAAAGGCTACAACATTGATATCTGCTCATATGCACGTACAAACCTTGGTTATATGGAACTGCTGAAACAGGAAGCATTAACAGGTCAGAAACCTGAAAAACTGGCAAACTCCAAAGCAGCTTATGTTCCTCTTCCAGACCTGGTTATCACATGTAACAACATCTGTAATACACTGCTGAAATGGTATGAAAACCTTGCAAAGGAACTGAACATTCCATGTATCATCATCGATGTTCCTTTCAACCATACAATGCCTGTATCTCGTCATAACAAAGAGTACATTGCAGATCAGTACAGAGCAGCCATCAAACAGCTGGAAGACATCACAGGCAGAGCATTTGATTATGATAAATTCTTTGCAGTTCAGGAACAGGTACAGCGTTCTGTATTCTGGTGGAACAAAGTAGCAACATACGCACAGCGTAAACCATCTCCACTGAATGGTTTCGACCTGTTCAACTACATGGCACTGATCGTTTGCGCAAGAGCAAGAGATTATGCTGAAATTACATTCCACAAATTTGCTGATGAACTGGAAGCAAAGGATGCTGCTGGTCAGTACGCATTCGGTGCACCGGAAAATGAAAAACATCGTGTTACATGGGAAGGTATCGCTGTATGGACTTACCTTGGTGCAACATTCAAGGGCTTAAAGAATCAGGGTGCTGTTATGACAGGTTCTGCTTACCCAGGTCTCTGGAGCCTCGTTTACACACCAGGTGATCTTGAGTCCATGGCTGAAGCTTATACAAATGTGTATATCAATACATGCGGTCCTAACAGATACGAAGAATTCTACAAAGTTGTTAAGAACTCCAAGAGTGACGGTATCGTTCTCCATCTGAACAGAAGCTGTAAACTGATGGGTCTGTTAAATAACGAAGGCGCAGAATATGTCAATGCAAAAATGGGTGTGCCATATGTCAGCTTCGACGGTGACCAGACAGATCCTCGTGTCTTCACACCAGCTCAGTATGAGACACGTGTTCAGGCATTAACAGAGATGATGGACGAAAATCAGTAATCAGAGGAGGAATATATAAGATGAGAACAGCGAAAGAGATCATTAATGAGTTTAAAGCAATTGCTGACAATCCTAGAAAAGCAATGGATGACTATAAAAAAGAAACCGGTAAAGGTGCAGTAGGTATCATGCCTGTATACTGTCCGGAAGAAATCGTACATGCAGCAGGCTATCTGCCAATTGGTATGTGGGGTGCACAGAAGAAACAGATTTCAAAAGCACGTACTTATCTGCCTCCATTTGCATGCTCTATTATGCAGTCTGTAATGGAGTTACAGTTAGAAGGCGTTTATGATGACCTGGAAGCAGTTATCTTCTCCGTACCATGTGATACATTAAAATGTATGAGCCAGAAATGGAACCGTCCGGTACCTGCTATCGTATTTACACATCCTCAGAACCGTAAGATTGCAAAGGATGCAGCAAATGTATTTGCTCGTGAAGAGTTCAATATCGTTAAAGAGAAACTGGAAGACATCCTTGATGTTCATATTTCCAATAAAGCAATTAAAAACAGTATTGCAGTTTACAATGAAAACAGAGCAGCTTGCCGTGAATTCTCTGATGTAGCAGCAGAATACGCAGCAGTTGTTACACCATCCGACAGACATGCAGTTATCAAAGCACGTTGGTTCATGGAGAAATCCCGTCATACAGCACTTGTTAAAGAACTGATCGCAGCCCTGAAAGCTGAGCCAGCTCCTGAATTCAAGGGCAAGAAGATTATCGTTACAGGTATTCAGGTTGAGCCATATGATGTACTTGATATCTTCCAGGAAAATGGTTTTGCTATCGTAGCAGATGACCTTGCTCAGGAAACACGTAACTTCCGTCAGGATGTTCCTGATGATGACGATGCCCTGATGGCACTGGCAAGAGCATGGAATGAATTTGATGGATGTTCACTGGCAACAGATGCCAACAAACCAAAGGGTCAGATGATCATTGATGCAGTGAAGAAATATGGCGCAGACGCTGTTGTTGTATGCATGATGAAATTCTGTGATCCAGAAGAATTTGACTATCCAATCCTTCTTCAGGAATTCGAGGCAGCAGGCGTGAAGAACCTGTATATCGAGGTAGACCAGGAATCTACAGCATTTGAGCAGGTTAAAACACGTATTCAGACTTTCGCAGAAATTCTGTAATAACAAAAACAGAGAGGGGTTTACAGTATGTTTGCGATCATAGCCTTTATTCCAATTATTGTTACGATTATTGTCATGGCCGGTTTTAACTGGCCTGCCAAAATCGCTCTGCCTCTGGCGTGGCTCATTACAGCCGTTGTATGCTTCTTCGGATGGCAGATGGACTTCATTACAATTGCAGCGCACACTGTATCCGGATTCCTTACATCCATTGATACAATCGTCATTATTTTAGGTGCAATTTTAATCATGAACACGTTGAAACATTCCGGTGGTATGGATGTTATCAATCATATGTTCACCAACATCAGCGATGACCCACGCATTCAGTTGATTATTATCGGCTTTATGTTTGGCGCATTCATAGAAGGTGCCGCAGGATTTGGTACACCTGCAGCACTGGCTGCCCCTCTGCTGATCAGCGTCGGTTTTCCTCCTTTATGTGCCGCCATGGTGGCACTTGTACTGAACAGCACACCTGTCCCTTTTGGTGCTGTCGGTACGCCGGCCGCTACTGCTTTTAATATGGTCAGCGGAGAAGTAGCAGAGTCAGGTATCGTCAATGGCGAGGCCTGGAAACTTGGATTGACAAAATGGGTTGCTATTCCAAGTGCAATCATTTGTCCAATCATCATTTTTGTAGCAATGTGCATGATGTGTAAAATGTTTGGCAAGACAAAATCCATCAAACCGGCACTGGAATGTATTCCATATATTCTGATGTCAGCAGTGGCTTTCTGTGTGCCATATATCATCTGTGCGATGTTCCTCGGACCGGAATTCCCATCACTGATCGGTGCGCTGATCGCATTGGTCATCTGTATTGTGACAGCTCGAAAGGGTATTCTCGTTCCAAAGTCAAAATTTGAATTCCCTGCACGTTCCGAATGGGATGCAGCATGGAAATCTGCAACAGCAGAAGAAACAGAACAGACAGAAACTGAAAATAAAGTTGTGGAAAGTAAGATTTCACCGGTGATGGCATGGGTGCCATACGGACTGATCGCTATCATCCTTGTTGTGACACGTATTCCACAGCTGGGTATTAAAGGTATTTTGAATGTTTCTACCGCACCGTTTGCGGTGTCACTCAGCCATATTTTTGGCGTAGAAGTTAACTGGAGCTTTAAATGGGCATGGAATCCTGGCGTTCTGCCATTCATCCTTGTTGCACTGCTGATCATTCCTCTTCATAAGATGAAAGCAGAGCAGGTGAAAGCAGCATGGAAAGAAACCGGACAGATGGTCGGCGGCGCAGCTATCGCTCTGATGTTTGGTATCGCTATGGTACAGCTTTTCAGAAACTCCGGTGCACAGTTCAATCACAGTGGTATGGACAGTATGCTGATCGTTATGGCAAATGGTATGGCCGATCTGTTTGGTAAGGCTTACATTGTTGTATCACCACTCATCGGTGTTATCGGTGCCTTTATCTCAGGTTCAGCAACTGTATCGAATACATTATTCTCAACACTGCAGTTTGCAGCAGCGGTTCGTCTTGGACTGCCGGCTATGTTAATTGTAGCTATGCAGGTTATGGGCGGTGCCATGGGTAACATGGTTTGTGTCAACAACATCGTTTCAGCATGTGCAACCTGTGGTACAGTAGGAACTGAAGGACGTCTGATCCGTTCCAACATTGTTCCTTGTCTGATTTATGCTGTTCTGACGATTTTAATCCTCGGCGGCATGATCGTAGCTGGTATCGACCCAGCAGCAGCGCTTCAGTAAGTGCTGAATTACCTTCATATAATTTAATAAGTCCATTCGTTATTAACATAAGAAGTCGCATCCTCTGCTTTTATGGGATCAAGCAGAGCATGCGGCTTTTTATGTTTTAATAATGCAGTGGTTTGCTTTTAATAAGAATGGTTTTATGATATACTAAAAGAAAAGTGGGATGTGATTTTCTTGAAGTTTGAATGGGATGAGGAAAAGAATCAAATTAACAAAAGAAAACATAAGATATCATTTGAAACAGCAGCATACGTATTTGAAGATGAAAATTATATAGAAATGTATGATTTTGAACATAGTATAGAGGAAGACCGATATATAGCGATTGGTTGTGTCGGAGATGTATTATTTGTTGTATTTACAGAGAGAAAGGATAATATCCGATTAATTTCAGCCAGATTAGCTACGGAATCTGAAAGGAGGTTATATTATGACCAAAACATTCATTATTAACAAAGGACAAAAGCCATCAAAGGAACAAATTCGAGAAGTGATGGAAGCAAAAAAATATCCCATAGAACCAGATGAAGATGCACCCGAATTATCGCCTGCAATGTATAAGGCTTTTAAAAGTAGTGTGATTCAGCGGAATAGAAAGAAAAATGCTTGATAAAAAGATAATTGTAATCAAAATAGCAGTTCGAGTTTTGAACTGCTATTTTCAACGGTAAAGCGGAGGATAAAAGCGTGGTCGATACAGTTTTGTTTGACTTGGATAATACATTGTTGGACTTCAATAAAGCAGAGAAAATAGCGGTGGAACGAACCTTGCGGGAAATGGGCGTGACGCCGGATGAGAGAATGTTAAAGCGTTATAGTGAGTTGAATCTGGCCCAGTGGCATTTGCTGGAGCAGGGAAAGATTACAAGATCTCAGGTGAAAGTACAGCGCTATGTGAATCTGTTCCGGGAGTATCATATAGAAGGTGACCCGGCAGAAGCTGCAAAAGTTTATGAAGCCTATCTTGCCATTGGCCACTATTATGTAGAAGGTGCCGAGGAACTTTTGAAGCACCTATCTGAAAAATATCGCCTTTATATGGTCACAAACGGCACTCTCAGCGTACAAAAAGGACGCATCAAAAGTGCCGGGATGCGTCCTTACTTTAAAGATATATTTATATCAGAAGAAATCGGTTACGATAAACCGGGCAAAGCCTATTTTGACTATTGCTTCTCAAGAATATCGAACTTTCACAGAGAGAACACCGTTATCATTGGTGACAGCCTTACCTCAGACATACTGGGCGGCAAAAACGCCGGCATCCGGACCATCTGGTATAATCCGCATCAGAGTCAGAATACATCTGCAGTTCAGCCGGATTATCAGGTCGGGGAGCTTACAGAAATCGAAAAACTTCTGGCGCAGATTTAGTTTAATTGCGAATAACAGGGATGGCTGTCATTCTTATTTCTGGATAAAATGCGGTCAGGAAATATGGAAAGGGATTCAAAAAAGATTATTCAGACACAGGTGCTTCAACGCTTGCCAGTACTTAGGCAGTGTTTTTTACTGCCTTATGTACTGCTGCTGGCGTTGGCAGTGCGAACGGGCCTGTGTTGAATAATCTTTTTTGAATCCCAGTATAAATTTTGCAGCCGCATTTTCACAGCCTAAGGAATGACAGCCCTTGCTATCAGAATTAATCTAATTGCGCCGGTTTTTCAACGCTGTAAGCGGACCATTCGCTAGACGTGGAAGCACCGGATCGTATGATAAATGAATGATTTTCGCAAGTGTGAGATTTAAAAGGCTTGCGAAATAAAGATGAAAATGGTAGTATGATGGAGTGGATAAGATTGAGTAAAGAAAGGAACTGACAGATGATTCGTTTACTTGCATTAGATATGGATGGTACTTGCCTGAACGGGCGCAGCCGGATGACCGAGGAGACAATTCGTACAATACGTAAGGCTGCAGATGCAGGCATCATCATCGTGCCGACATCAGGACGTCCATTAACGTGTCTGCCATATCGGCTGACGCAGGAGAAAGGTTTGTACCGATATACGATCACTTCCAATGGTGCACAAGTTGTAGACCTGGAAGAGAAAAAGACCCTTTTCCGGATGCTGATGAAACGTGAACGGGTGGTACAGTTTCTGAAGGAATGTGAAGGGTTGAATGTGGTCCGGATGACACATATACAGCATCGTTATGTGATGGAAGGACCGTTGATGGAAGTGGCAGGGCGTATTGTCTATGGCAGAGATGTGGATGGCATCCGCAGAGTCAATGATATGGAAGCCTTTGTTGAAAAGATTCATTATGATATAGAAGAAGTACAGGTCTATTTTTTCTCCGGCAGAACCCGAAGAAAGGTTGCAGAGATACTTGAAGGCTATCCGGATTTTTCATCAGCTTTCGGAAGCAAATATGTGGAAATATTTGCGAAGAACACATCCAAGGGAACCGCATTAAATGCATTGGCATTAAGGCTTGGCATTGCCAAAGAAGAAATTGCCTGTATCGGTGACAGTGCCAATGATCTGCCGATGTTTGAAGCGGCAGGATTGAAGATCGCCATGGGCAATGCTGTATCTGAGTTAAAGAAGAAAGCGGATGTGCTTGCTTATTCCAATCATATTGATGGTGCAGCGAAGGCCATTGAGCAATACATTTTGTAATGGCTTATCTTTAGGATTGATTTTTGCTCAGAACAGATAATTATATAAAATATGTGCATACTAATAGAGCATTCATAAGGTTGTTATTTGAATATAACACTTTCGGATGCTCTATTTTTCGTGCTGTAGGAGGTCCGGTGAGATTTTTCGCAGCATGGAGATACATTGCGTACCGGAAAATGTATATGCTGCTCTTGTGAGCAGTCATTATTTTAAGAAGAAACGAGGTATGGAGTATGGAAGAACAAACATTGCACATTTTAAATGAATGCAGCTCAGGGTGCAAGATGGCCATTCACAGCATGCAGCAGATTTTGGAGTATGTGGAAAATGAAAAGCTGGAGCAGGTGATTATGGCGGCAGAACGCAAGCACAAGGAAATAGCAGCACGGACAGCAAAGGCGTTGACAAGTTATGGAGAAAAGGGCAAGAAGCCGGGAGCGGCGGCGGAAACATTTGCCTGGCTGACAACAGAAATGAAGATGTTGATCCGGGATGACAGCAGTCAGATTGCAAAGATTATGACCAACGGATGCAACATGGGCATTCAGTCCATCATGGAAGTTTTGAATGAAAATCCGGAGGCGAATAGAGAAAGCAAAAATATTGCCGGGGATCTGGTGAAGGCAGAGGAACATTTTGCGGATGAATTGAAGGCATTTCTGTAACTATTTCAGCGAGACAGCAAATTGTGAAGCCGGATGAAAGAAAAGTTAGAGGCATTAAAACAGAAGTACGGGAACTGATAGAAGTCAGAAAATTGTTATACTCTTATTAGAAGGTCAGTGAATGGTCAAAATGCAGAGCCATTCACTGGCAGATTGAAAGGAGTCAACAATGGGAAAAGGAAGTAAAGTAATAAAAATCAAGCATGAAGAAGACAGCATTTTTGTCGGTGCAGCCTGGGGAAGAAAAAGAACAAGATGGGGACGAAAAGGAGCCAGATTGACCCTGGAAGCCATATCGGATTATTTGAAAAAAGGAGCTGGTTTGCATAGTGAGGATGTTTATCTGGACGAAATAAAGTGTGATTTGCTGAGGTCGATTCGCAAAAGGTTATATCAGCAGGCCTTAAAGGATGGAAAAGAAATAAAGGAATATGAGTGCAGTTTTGAAGGGGTCGTGATATGGCCGGGAAAAAATAAATTTATCTGCTTTAATTTTGGCGATGGTGCCGTTTTGGGCAAAACAGATCAAGGACATATAGGAGGTCTGCTGTTATCTGAAAAAAGAATCAGGAAGGTCCCGCAGTTGACAATGGATGGAGCTGTTTCTGCCGTCGGACTGAAAAGGGGTGTTTGGTCAGATTACCTTGAGTTGTATATCCTGGAAGGTCCTCAGGAGCGATGGGCGATGTCTGTCAGTGAGGATAAAATAGAAGAAGGGGAGAATCCTCTGCTTATGTCGATAAAAGCCTGCTGACAGAGACAAATCATGCAGAAAGTGTGTACAATAGGCGACGTTTATGCGATAATAGATGTTAGTGAATAAACGGTAAAGGAGAGAGAAAGAATGCCTTTGTACACAGATATGATTATGGACAATTTTGAGGACTATGCCGCTCATCATGAAGATGACGGCATGCTCAAGCTTCAGAATATGACGGAAGATGCTTCTATGGAACAATGGGGCGCGAAGCTTCAGGAAATCGCCGATGAATTTATATGTGCACCGAGATATTTTCTGATGTGCTGGCTGGCCTCCTATTGTCTGCACAAGGATTTGCTGGATGATGAAACTTATATCAGGGAGTTCCCGGCTTTTACATACCAGAGGGAGGGCGGCCGAAAGAAATTTGAATTTCAGCCGGTATCCAGGGAGCATGCCCAGAACCTGGAAGAGGATGAGAGAGACCAGTATATCGATATTTTATCAGAAATTGCGGCAAGTCATTCCGGTGATAAAAAAGGGAACTGGAAAGGTGTGTTCAAGAATGCATTTTTGTGGTATAAGAAGAAAAAACTGATTTCCAAAGAGGATGGTTTCAAGATTGCGCATGGACTGGATATGAGCTATACGTTGGCGGATTTCTTTTTGACCCGTGTACTGGAAAATGATGGTTTTGACTTTACGAAGTCAGAAGATGTTATCCATGCTTATTGTTGTTTCAGGAGCAAAGGTTATCAGGACTTTTTAGAGTTAGCGGCCCTTTACGCGGAGGCAGCAAAGGATGTTGTTCATGGTACAATAGAACAAAAGCCGGAACATTTTACAGAAGGCATGCTGCCGGGAGATGAAGAAGGTGTCGGCCGGAATCAGGATGATAATTCTTTGTTTGGACTGGTAGAAAAGTGGAAATCCGAAAATATTGAAGTTGTTGATGCAGAAAAGCATCTGGATAATGTGGACCTGAAGTTTATCGATTGGATGAAGGAAAAGGCACCATTTCTGGATCTGCCGGGGAAGACAGCATGTGAGATTTTCAAGAAATTGACAGCGTTTGTCTATGCGGATCCGGAAGAGCGACAGCAGAAGCTTGAGATGCAGCATGAAAATAGAGAAAATACTTCAGAGGATGCCTGGGATGAAGAGGATTCACTGGAGGAGGATGACTGGAATAAAGGCAGACAGAATATTGTCTCAGATTTAAAAGGGGTGTACAGCACAGAAAGTTTGTGGCAGCTGAATCAGGTGGTGAACGAGGCCTTTATAAAAAAGATACAGAAATGCCTGAATAAATTATCCGGAAGGTTTTATAAGAATCATCCGGAGCGATTGGCCAGATATTTGTCCGTGGATGCTAACGGTGAGGTGAGTATTACGGTGATTACAAGCCGTCTGCCGCTTTTACTGTCAGGAAAAGAAAATGTGACAAAGGCAGATATGCTGTTTATGTTGTGGGTAGCTTACACTTTATACCAGTGTGAAACAGTGGAACCGGATACACTCAGCGACAGGGTGTGGTGTTTTATGGAGTTGGCCAATGATGTGCTGGATAAGGCTTTTTTGCCGGCCTTTTATATCCCGCATATTCTGGAACGGTCATTTTTGATCAGTTTGTGTATTGAAGAGCTTAAAAGCGAAAATGAGAAAATTCGCTATTTTGGCGAATTTCCTTATGAGATATATGCTGCGATGTGCCAGTTTTCAGTATCTGTGACAAAGGAATAACAGGGATTATGACAGTATGCGAGATTATTTGGAAAAGGGGACCCTTATCCGGTTTCCCGGCGGCGAATGTTATGAAATCCTTGGCGTCATTGGCGAAGGTGGTTCCGGATTAATTTATTCCGCCGGAAAAGTTGTCAGGCAGGGTGAAGATTATGTGCAGGAGAACAGTCTTCGCTATGCACTAAAAGAATGTTATCCCATGTCCAGACAGTATCGTTTTCAGAGAGCATCATCCGGGGAAATTGTGCCGGAGAATGAATCGGAGGCTGCCGCCAATTATCTGCGCTGTGTGGCATCCATGCAGCTGAATGAAGGACAGATGACATCGGAAATTTATGATTCAGAGGCCATTCGATTGATACCGATTCAGCGAATTGCCAGCAGTGTGGAGATTTCCTTTGACAAAGGACAGCATTTTCAGTATGTGAATAATGCCTTTACCGTGATGGCTTCCATGGAGAATAAAGGAGAATCCATTGCTTCCTGGTATCAGAAGGACAACAGATATACAGTGGAAATGATTTTCAGAGTCATTCAGGAAACGTTATTTGCAGTGAGAGAAGTTCATCTGGCGGGCTATCTGCATTTGGACCTGCAGGAGGGCAATATTTTTGTGACCGGACAGCCGACGGATGAAAGTCTGACTTGTTTCCTGTTGGATTTCGGCTCAGCCAGAAAGAGATTGGCAGATGGACTGTGTGCCCCTGTGGGTGATCAGCCGATTTTCTCATCAGAGGGCTATCGGGCACCGGAGATTGTAGGGATCATGACAGGTGAAATGCCGGATTTCAGACTGGGACCGGAAGCGGATTTGTACAGCATAGGCTATCTGCTTTTATATCTGCTGACGGGTCGGCGTTATTCGACACGCATGCTGGAGGATGTGCGAAAGTCTTATGATGGGCATTATCTCACCAGAAAGAATATTCAGGATATGAAGTGCCCGCCTCATGCAGAAGAAATCATACAGCGTATTCTGGCAAAGGCACTGGAAACAGATTCTGAGAAGCGTTATCATACGGCCGATGAAATGTTAAAGGATGTATCTGCCGCGTTGAATGCACTTCGGCCCTATCATTCCCAGATTGCCGGACTGAAATACGATGCTTATATTTTGTACCGGTCGGATAACATTTTACATAAGCAGGTGGCTCTTTCACTTCAGAAGCTGTTGGAACGTTTTCGGACGCCGGGACTGAAGCGGATTCAGAGGGTTTTTCTTGATGAAACAGAGTTGTCTGCGGATTATCAGGCAGACAAACAGGTGATGGATGCCCTGAAAGCCAGCCGGTATCTGATTATTATCGGCCAGGATGCGTCAGGTGATGATATCTGGCAGTCCAAAGAAGTGAAATTCTTTTTGAAAACCCATAAACCTTCAGAGGTACTCACAATTCTGGCGGCCCAGAAACCGGGAACGTCGGAAAAGGTGAAAGCATCAGAGAGGGAGGGCTTATCGGGGGTATCAGAAGCAGCAAAAGCATTAGAGGTGCCGGAAACGGCATCGACGGCAGAAGTACCGGAGCATACCGTTGTTAAAGTGGGCGGCAGGGACCGCAACTTTCCGCTGGCAGCGGATATCCGGGGCGCTTCTGAGAAAGAAATCCTGAAGAAACTGAAGAAGGATGGCTTTTTGCGGATTGCAGCACCGATTCTGTCGGTGCCTTATGATGGACTTGTGCAGCGTTATCGAAAATATAAACTTAGAAAGAGAATCACAACGGCGGCGGTATGTCTGTCTGCAGCTGCTTTTTTTACAGTTTACGCATTGTATCAGTCTTATCAGATAACATTACAGGAAACTATCGCCAGAAGGAATAAAGCGCAGAATCTGTGCGTGCAGGCTATGGATCAGTATGACAGTGGTGATAAGGCTGCAGCTGTTGCTTCAGCTTTACAAATATCAGAAGAAGCAGGAGAAACGGAAAATTATATTGCACCTGAACAGGTATATACGTTGAATACGGTGCTGGATTCTTATGAATCCGGACAATGGATTTATTTTTCTCCATTGCAGAAGATAACCGGTGATTTTTCCAGGGCTGCATTTTCAAAGGATAGCGGGTATTATGGCTATGCGATTGATCAGGAAGGCAGACTGGAAGTTGTTTCTGTGGACATCACGAAGGAAAATGACAGTGTCTGGTGGACACTGGATGCGTCAGATATTCAGTCAGAAGAGAAGGAACTGGCAGATGATAGAAGTGGGATTACATTTGCAGCAGCGTTGGATGATCATCGTGCCATTATATTGACCGGGGAGAAAGAAAACTACGCAGCGGTGATCGATGCGGCTGGTCGGAAGGTAGTTTCCGGTTTTTATCTGGAGGTTCCTATGGTTTATGGCAAGCGTACCTATGACTGCAAAGAGAATATGTTTGTTTACAGGGCTTCTGATTTTAATATTTATGTCTATGATGCTGCAAAGGGACAACAGCTTGCCTGCATCAGCAGTGAAATGTCAGATGGAGAGTGTCACTTTTCGGATGTGAAGATAAGTCATGACGGGAAAAAGATAGCAGCCGGAAGTGATCAGGGGCTGATGATCTATGATATAGAGAACAAACAACAACTAACAACTGATATGCCGCCGGTGGAAAAAGTGACATGGATAGATTATACCCATGTAGCCTGTGAGCAGTATCAGATTGTGCAGGATGCCATGGATTCAAGTGATGTATGGATGCGGCAAAAGAGGCAGTATGCATTTTCGATTTATGATGTTCAGGGTCAGAAGGTATTGAATACAAATGAGGCTAATTTTGGATATGATACAGATACAATAGGAATGCAGATGATTTATCCGGAGAAATCCGGGGAGAAAGTGCCTGAAATTCTTGGTTGGCTGAGAAGTGATCTTTATTTTATCGATGGAGAGACCGGAAATATAGAGGACATGATATCTTTTCAATCGGATATTGTTTCGGTTCAAAGATGTTCAGATAATGATTCCTTTGTTTTTGCAGGACTCAGTGACGGCACGATTGTCAAAGTGTCAGCAGGGGAGACAATCTCGAAGTATCAGGCTTATAAGGTTGATAGTGAGCTGTATGATTTTTCATATGTGAAAGGTAAGAAAATGCTGCTTTTTACAGAGGAAGGAATTGTTAGCTGCGACTTATCTGAAGATTCAGAAATGAATCAGTATGTATATGAATCAAATCAACGCATCTGTAATATAGAAGAAATTCAGACATTATCAGGCACTGCTTATCGATGTGTATGGACCAGTGACAAAAACAGGAATGAGTATATCTGGTCGAAGCATGGGTTTAACTTATATTCTTTGGATTCCGAGGATGTTTTGATGCAGTATACATGCGGGGAAGGAAAAGAAATCCATTCTATTCAGATTGCAGAGAATGAAGGAAAGACTTATGTATGTGTATTGGAATTGTCCAACGCCTATGGAGATGATATACCGGGAGGGTTAAAAGTGTTGTCAATGCAGGATGGTACAGAGATAGCCTGCTATGACCTGCCTGCACAGGCGGATATGGGAGAGAATAACTTCAGATGGCAGCAGATTCAGAAACTGGTGCTGCTGAAGAATCTCACCAATGCGATTGTACTGGATGAAGATGGACAGGTATACCGGGAAAATTTTAAAAATGGTACTACAGAATTATTGAATGCGGCACAGAATGGCTGCAGCAAAATTCTGGATATTTCCATGGATAAAACCGGGACAGCATTAAGACTACTGGGAATAAAAGACGGATACCTGGAATTGTTTAAATACGATATAGAAAATAATTGCGTTTTAGCGTCTGAAATCTGGCAATCGACGGAAGAAGCGAACGGCGGGAATGCTTTTATGACAGAAAGCTGTGATGGTTCTATGATTGTTGTCTATGACGGCGATAAGCAATGCACTCTCATAAGAACAGATCATTGGGGTCGGCACAAGGAAGTGGATATTGATAATGCCAAGAATTTTCAGATCTGTTTTTTTGATGAAAACAGATTCCTGTTGGGGGTAGATTCGCAAAAGGTCTGGTTGTATGATTTAGAGAAAGAGAGGGTGGTTTCAAGTTATTCAATCAATGATATCAAAGGCTATCACTTGAAACTATCAGCCGATCAGCACGGAGGGTACTTTACATTAAAAGAAGACGGTCTATATGAAAATCTGCAGACAGATGAAGGAATCAGGAGGGAACAGAGTCATATCTATTTTGTAGATGACAGTCACCAGATTTATCCTTATGCAGATGTTGCCTATGGCTATAAACTGCCGGATGAAGATATGGTTTATCAGAATTATCTTACTGGTTATGCTGGCCATTCGTTGTATACATTTTCTGACTTATACAAAAAAGCTCAGTGATTATAGCCGATGATAATAAGAAAGGCACAGACAGAACGAAAAAGTATCTGCTGCAATCAACCCATGAAGGCGTGATTTCGGCAGATACTTTTTGTTTTTATTAGAAAGAAACAATGTAAACCGGATTTTGTCCCTGCATCAGGTGATAAGGTCCGGCTTTTTTTGCACTGCTGACCTGAAGTTGAACAATCTCCGGTTCAGGCAGGGACATTTCTTTTTGCAGGGTCATGATCTGGCTGATGGTTTCCAAAGTAATAGCGGTGATCACAATTCGGATTTCAGGATTACGGCTATATAACAATTGCATAATCTCCTTCAAGTGTCCTGCACTGCCGCCGATGAAGGCATGGGTAGCCGCAGGGAGCGTATCAAGACATGCCGGTGCTGTGCCACTGACAATGGTAAGATTGTCTGCTTGTAATTTGAGACTGTTTTCTTTGATAAGATCCAGTCCGTCAGGATTGCGTTCAATGGCATAAACACGTCCATCGGGAATCTGCCGTGCTGCTTCAATGGCGATAGAGCCGGTTCCGGCACCGATGTCGAAAAGAATAGCGTTTTTCGTAAGCTTCAGTTTGCTTAGAACAATACTTCGAATCTCGGATTTAGTCATCGGAACCTTCCCTCGGATAAAGGCATCATCAGGAAGTCCATAAGTAACAGGAAGCGGTTCAGCATTCGGGTTTTCAATATAAAGCAATGACAAGGCGGAAAATGTCCGGTGAAGAAAATCTGCCGGATTGCCGCTGACAATCTGTTCATCCGGCTGTTTCAGATCTGCACCGATATAAATGCGGACATTCGAAAGGCCGTAGTCCATCAGTTTTCTGGAAATGTTCGAGACATCTTCCGGTTTGCCAAGCAGAGCCAGTGTTTTTGGGTGGCACCGGACATGGCTGATGATGGAGGCAGTCTGGCCGTGGCAGCTGATCAGATGAACATCGGACCAGGTTTTCCCGATTGTATTCAAAAAGTGGATCGGGGAGGAGATGCCGCTGAATGATTCGATTTTGAAAGGTTTTCCTTCCAAACAGCGTCTTAGACCGGCTGCACCGCTGTAAAAACCGATATCTCCGGAGAATAGAACGGCAAAATGCCGGTATTCCGGGTGGGAAAGCATGTAATCGGTGATGGCCGGATAATTGTAGGAACAAAATGTTGGTTTATGATAATGTTCAGCCATTTCAAGCATTCTTTTGGCACCGATGATAATATCACAATTTTTCAGTGCACGGTCTGCTTCAAGGGTCAGCTGGTCCGAAGACATGCCGGTGCCGATGAGACTGACAATCTGGTCAGTTGAGGCTTTATTGTCATCAGTTCCGATCCAGTTGGAAAGCCAGTGGTAACTTTCGGAAAGTGAAAGGCCTTTCTCCCTGGCAGGGCTTCCGATGATCAGTACCGGAATCTGTGCCTGTGCGGCTGCTTCCAGCTTCTCATCAAAACCGCCTGTGCGTCCGCTCTGTTTGGTGACCATGTAAAGAGGCGTTTCAGCCAGGGTACTGTCAGGGTGATCTTTTTCCCAGCGTTTACAGATATGCTGAATGGTTGCAGTATTCATGCTGATATCAAATGGTCCCTGCATACAGAAAATGTGGGAAGCCGGAAGACCAAGTGAAGCACATGCAGACAGCATTTCAGCATTTGGCAGAATACGGACAAAAAGGCGTTCGGAAGCATTGGTCATCTGCATAAAATCAGGCAATGCTTTGCTGCCTGTTGTCAGGAAAACAGGTCCTTCCTGATGGTTGAGAAAATCAATGGCCTGTTCGGTTGTGTCAACAAACATTTCTGATGGTTTGCCGGTGCCGGATAAGACATCCGCAGAGGCCTGACAGTCACGAAGAATACGCAGGTAAGGTACCTGTGTTTTTTTACAGGCATCGGAGATGTTGGCAGATACTTCAATTGCATATGGATGAGTAGCATCCAGCACAAGATCAAAATGTCGGCCGTTGATAAAATCGACCATTTCATGAGCGTCCATGCGGTGAGATGAAACGGTTATGGATGGTGCTGACGGCAGGAGCTTTTCTCCATATTCGGTGGCAACACAGACGTGCAGTGACACCGGCTGATGAATGAGATACTCCGCCAGAAGGCGGCCTTCGGTTGTACCGGCAAAAAGTAATATATTTTTCATCATAAAATCTCCTTGAGCAGTGGATAACGTTGAAACAAAAATATCAATCGGTGGATATAATGCTATCATATCATAGCGCAAAAGCAGTGGCAATTTATTTCAGGATGCAGGATTCACAATGCGGCAAATTTATAGTAAAATAGGGAATATGAGTGTTGATGGCAGGATGATCGGTTTATGAAATATAAGAAAGGAAAGGGATGAATGATGGCTGAGATGAAGATACCCAGGGTGATGATCGCAGCACCTGGGAGCGGCAGCGGCAAGACGATGATCACCTGCGGGCTTTTGGAACTTTTACGCTGTGAGGGACATCCGGTGTCTTTCAAATGCGGACCGGATTATATCGATCCGATGTTTCATCGTTTTGTCCTTGGAATCCCATCCAGAAATCTGGACACCTTTTTTACAGCGGCCAATCGGACGAGAAGTCTGATGGGACAGGCGTGTATGAATACAGCGGCAGATTTTGCTGTGATCGAAGGCGTTATGGGATACTATGATGGTCTGGGCGGGGTTTCCCTTCAGGGAAGCAGTTATGAACTTTCTGTTCAGACAAAGACACCGGTGGTTCTTGTGGTCAATGGACGGGGGATGAGTCTTTCGATGATGGCACTGATTCGGGGATTTATAGATATGTATTCGGATCAGATGATCCGGGGGGTCATTATGAACCGGGTATCGAAGGCTGTCTGTGATCGATTGACACCGTTGATTGAGAAGCAGCTGGGGATTGCTGTGGTCGGCTATGTGCCTGAAACAGAGGTGATTCATTTTCCGAGTCGTCATCTGGGACTGATGATGCCGGAGGAAATTGCGTCACTTCGGGAACAAATTCAGAAATTTGCAAGTTTACTTGCAGAAACATTAGATATTCAAAAGTTAAAGATGATTGCAAACGGTGCAGAACCCCTGGAGTGGGATGAAGAAGCAGTGACGTTTCGCGGATCAGAAGCTGCAGAATCAAATCAGGCGGAAAATTCGGAGAAATCTGACGGTACAAAAAAAGCATTGCGTATCGGTGTGGCTATGGATGCAGCCTTTTGTTTCTATTATGAGGATAATCTGGATCTTTTGAGATCACAGGGGGCGGAGATCGTGTATTTTTCGCCTTTGGCGGATGAAGCTTTGCCGGAGAATCTGTCCGGCATTTATATGGGCGGCGGTTATCCGGAACTTCATGGCGAGCAGTTGTCGGAAAATGAAACAATGAAGCGTTCAATCCGGGAAGCCGTGGAGCAGGGCATGCCGTGCCTTGCGGAATGCGGAGCCTTTATGTATATGCATGAGGAAATGGAAGATGCAGATGGAAGGTGTTGGAGGATGGTCGGTCTGGTTCCCGGAAAGGCTGTTAAGAAAGGACGGCTGGTTCGTTTCGGTTATGCGGTGCTGACTTCTGAGAAGGACACGATTCTTGGTCCGAAGGGTATACAGATGCCGGTACATGAGTTTCACTATTGGGATACGACATGTGAAAGCGGCTGTTTTGAAGCGGCAAAACCAATGACCGGGCGCCGTTGGCAGTGTATTTATCAGAAAAAGCAGATGTTGGCAGGATTTCCGCATTTTTATTTTAATGCCAATAGAGAAATGGCGGTTCATTATCTGGAAGCATGCAGAAAGTATAGCCATCATTTGCAGTCCGTCAAATGAGAATAAGAAAATACAAAATTAGAAATGAGGAACATGAAGTGGCAGATTTAAGGATATTAAAAGCACAGTTAAATCAACAGTTGTTTATGATCAGTCAGCCGAACGAAAAAGTGATGGATGCGGCATGGCAGAGATGGGACAGTATCGGTAAGCCGTTGAGAAGCCTTGGGGCCATGGAACGTGCCGTTGTGAAGATGGCAGGGATGGAGAATTCGGTAAATGTCAAAATGGACAAGCGCGCCATCGTTGTTTTATGTGGCGATCACGGGGTTGTCAGAGAAGGCGTGACCCAGACAGACAGCAGTGTGACCCGGATTGTTGCAGATAATATTGCCGCAGGAAGAGCAAGCATCAATATCATGGCAGCGAAGGCCGGTGCGGATGTATTTCCGGTGGACGTGGGTATGCTCGGTGAGCATTATCCGAACAAAGAATTTAAACCGATGGTTATGTGTGACCGTAAGGTGGCTGAAGGAACCGGAGATATTACATTGGAGCCAGCCATGACACAGGAGCATTGTGTTCAGGCCATTCTGGCGGGTATCGAAGTTGTTGCCGATCTTTCAACACAGGGATATGAGATGATCGGCATGGGAGAAATGGGAATAGGCAATACAACGCCAAGCAGTGCTCTTGTTTCTGTCCTTTTGAATCTTCCGGCCAATGAAGTGACGGGACGCGGTGCAGGTCTGTCAGATGAGGCGTATAACAAAAAAGTTGCTGTGATAGAACAGGCTGTGGATCGTTATTGGAAGGCAACAGAGAATTCTGAAATTCCGGAAGGTCCATTTTTCAAAATAGATGCGGCGGTGGAACTGATGTCTCATCTGGGCGGTTACGAGATTGCAGCTATGGCAGGAATGTGCCTGGGCGGTGCCGTCTTTGGTGTGCCGATTGTATTGGACGGATATATTTCCGTAGCCGGTGCTCTGTGTGCGTCTCTGATCAACAGTGAGTGCACCGGCTATCTTCTGGCTTCGCATATTTCAGCGGAACCGGCAGCATGGAAAGTACTTAGAAATCTGCATCTTGAACCAGTGATCCAGGCAGGAATGTGTCTTGGAGAGGGAACCGGTGCAGCGGCAGCGATGTCTTTGTATGATATGGGACTGGCAGTTTACCGACAGATGGGAACATTTGAGGATATTCATGTAACGCAGTATGAAAATTATGCAAAAAAACAGGCGGAGAAATAGATGATATTACTGGTGACAGGCGCAAGTGCCAGCGGCAAATCAGAATATGCAGAAAACAGAGCACTTCAGATGGCAAAAGAGGGGCAGAGATCGTTAATTTATCTGGCAGCGATGATGCCTTTTGGCAAAGATGCGGAAAAAAGAATTGAGCGTCACAGACAGCTGAGGGCCGGCAAAGGTTTTGAAACGGTAGAGCGTTATACAGCTGTAGAAGCACTCTGCCGCGGAGATGGTCCGGATTCTGAAGCTTTCAGAAATCAGGCCAAAGGGGCGGTTGTGATGTTGGAATGTATGTCTAATCTCACAGCCAATGAGATGTTTTCCGGAAGCGGCAGCAGTGAGGATAATACAGGGGCATACAGCCGGGGGCAGGCAGATAGGGCACAGAATGAAGAAGAGCAGCATCCGACAATTGATATCCGTAAGGTGCAGGACAGGATCATGAAGGGGATTGATGCATTGGCAGAGATGGCAGAGCATCTGGTCATTGTCAGCATCAATGTTTTTGATGAAGGTGTACAGCAGTATGATCCCTGGACCAGAGCATATATACAATGCCTTGGAGAATTGAATCAGATGCTGACGGAACGGGCAGACGAAGCTGTGGAAGTTATTTATTCCATTCCGGTTGCTTATAAGGAGGATGTAAGATGCAGTCATTGATTATTGCATTTGCCATGTATTCCAGAATTCCCATGCCGAGAGCAGACTGGAATGACAAAAATATGCGCTATGCTTTTTGCTGGTTTCCCGTTATTGGGCTGGTGATCGGATTGGTGACTGGTGCTGTTTTTTATATACTGACAGAGTGGCAGGTGGGATCTGTTTTCCGGGGTGTCTGTCTGACGGCGGTGCCCTTATGGATTACCGGCGGGATTCATTTGGATGGATTTATGGATACAACGGATGCCAGAAGTTCTTATGGGGACAGGGAAAAGAAACTGATGATTCTGAAAGATTCCCATGTGGGAGCTTTTGCGGTTATCGGCTGTGGTGTATACATGATGTTATCAGTGGGGGCATGGAGTGAGATTGATGCGGATGGCATCAGGATCATGATCATGGCCTTTGTACTGGAGCGGGCACTCAGCGGATTAGCTGCTGTTAATTTTAAGGGAGCCCGTAAAGACGGTATGCTGACTGCATTTCGGGAACCGGCGAGGAAAAGAATGGTGACAGTTGTGCTGGTGACAGAAGCTATTGCAGCGGCATGTGTGATGTGCTATTTATGGCTTCCGGGCGGTGTACTTTGCTGCATAGGGGCTCTGCTGATGCTTTTCTTCTATTATAAAACAGCCATGAAAGAATTCGGTGGGACAACAGGTGATCTGGCAGGGTGGTTTCTGCAGAATTGTGAGCTGGTCATGTTGTTTTTGACAGTCTGCAGCAAGTATCTTTTTGCTTCTATATAAAATGAAGGCGAGGTTGAATGGATGAAGTTTGTAACAGGTGGCTGTTATCAGGGAAAAAAGCAATGGGTGCTGACGCATGAGAAGCTTTTGCAGTCTCAGATAGCAGATGGCGCGGTCTGCAGTGCGAAAGAGATAAAAGACGCAAAGGCGCTGGATCATTTTCATTTGCTTGTACAGCGGTGGATGCTGGCGGATAAAAATCCATCAGAAGAAATCGAGTCGATGCTGAGGTCGAATCCGGGTCTGATCATTATTACAGATGAGATCGGCGGCGGTATTGTTCCTATGGATCCAAAGGAACGGGAATGGCGGGAGGTTCACGGCAGAGTCTGCTGTCAGCTGGCCAAAAGGGCTGATTGTGTTATCCGTGTGATCGCCGGCATCGGGCAGCGGATTAAGTAAAGCAGATGGATACTCAGAATAGAAGTCAGGCAGATAGAGATTCAGACAGAAAATCAGGTAGATAGAGATTCAGACAGAAAATCAGGTAGATAGCATGATCATTAAGATATGGATGATACGTCATGGAATGACAGCCGGAAATCGGGAGCAGCGTTATGTCGGGACAACAGATGAACCGCTCTGTGAAGAAGGACGACAGCAAATATTGGTTAAAGGGCAAATGATAGCCTTGGATTATGATATTCAGAACATTTATGTCAGTCCGATGCGGCGATGCCGGGAGACGGCAGCGATTTTGTATCCGTGGTCCGGACAGACGGTTATTGATGATTTCAGGGAGTGCAGCTTTGGTACATTTGAATATAGAAATTATCAGGAGCTAAACGGCAATCCAGATTATCAGGCATGGATTGACAGCGGCGGTATGATAGGGTTCCCGGAAGGCGAGAATCAAAAAGAATTCTGCGGCAGAGTGCAGAAAGCCTTTGAAAAATGTATCCTGGAAGAGATGATCCCGAAAGTGCGGCAATGGCATCATAAGATGCCGCTTTCAGGTACAGAGGCAAAAGAATGGCGGACAGCAATGGTTGTTCATGGCGGTACGATCATGGCGATCCTCTCGAAATGGGCAGTGCCGCAGTTTGACTATTTTCATTGGCAGGTCAAAAACGGATGCGGCTATGGTGTCAGACTGGATACGGATGAGTGGCTGTCAGGCCAGGGAAGATTGTCTGTGATTGAAAAGTTTTAGCTGAGATAGTTTTTTGAATTCCTCATATCTTCAGCTTGGATAAAAGGAGTAAATTTATGCATGGCATTATTGTTTTGATGGGAGGCTTTTTGTTGGATTGTCTGCTTGGAGATCCGCATAATCCATGGCATCCCATTTGTCTGATTGGTCATTTGATCAGTTTCCTGGAGAAGAAAATAAGGCATTTATTTCCGAAAAACCAAAACGGAGAGCTGGCAGGTGGTATCCTGCTTGTTCTATTGGTTCTGGTGATTTCTACAGTAGTTCCCATATTGATTTTAATGGCGGCAAGGCTGATCCATCCGTATCTGGCACTTGTGCTGGAAATGATCATGTGTTATCAGCTGTTGGCGGCCCGTTCTCTGAGAGATGAGAGCATGAAGGTGTATCGAGCACTTCACCGGCAGGATATTGAAGATGCCAGAAAGGCAGTGTCCATGATCGTGGGAAGAGATACGGAGCGGCTGGATGCAGCAGGCATTGCAAAGGCAGCCGTTGAAACAGTGGCAGAGAATGCCTCTGACGGTGTGATCGCGCCGATGATTTTTATCGCTATCGGGGGTGCGCCCTTGGGATTTTTTTATAAAGCGGTCAATACAATGGATTCTATGGTTGGATACAAGAATGACAAATACCTTTATTTTGGCCGTGCGGCGGCAAAACTGGATGATGTGATGAATTATGTGCCTTCAAGGATTTCCGGACTTTTGATGGTGGCATCGTCGGCATTCACCAGTGGGAATGCCAAAGGGGCCTGGCGGATTTTCTGCCGCGACAGGTATAACCATGCCAGTCCGAATTCAGCACAGACAGAGGCCGCCTGTGCCGGTGCATTGGGACTTCAGCTGGCGGGAGATGCCTGGTATTTTGGTGAGCGGTATCACAAACCGACTATCGGTGATCCTATGAGACATATTGAAGATGCGGACATTATCCGGGCAAATTGTCTGATGTACGGTGCCTCCATTTTATGTCTGGTGTTCTGTGTTGTCATCCGATATATATTGGTGGGGTAGCACTTTTCGGAAAGAAGACGGGAACTCGGCAGATCAGCGGTGAGAGATCAGATTGGTGGTGCAGGCAAAACTGTCGGAATGTCAGGCAGTGAAAATGAAAACAGGAGAAGCAGCAATGGCAAAAGTAATCATGGTACAGGGCACGATGTCAAATGCAGGAAAGAGCCTGCTGGCGGCGGGTTTATGCCGCATTTTTAAACAGGATGGATACAGAGTAGCCCCTTTTAAATCGCAGAATATGGCATTGAATTCATTTATCACATCAGAAGGTCTGGAGATGGGCCGTGCTCAGGTGATGCAGGCGGAGGCAGCAGGGATTGAACCCTCCGTCAGAATGAATCCGATCCTTCTGAAACCCACATCGGATGTGGGGTCTCAGGTGATCGTCAATGGCGAAGTCCGTCAGAATATGCGGGCAGCAGAATACTTTAAATATAAAAAATCGCTGATACCGGATATTATGAAGGCATACAATTCATTGGCAGAAGAGAATGATATTATCGTGGTGGAGGGGGCCGGAAGTCCGGCAGAGATCAATCTGAAGTCCGAAGATATTGTGAATATGGGGCTGGCAAAGTTGCTGAAGGCACCGGTGCTGCTGGCGGGAGATATTGATCGCGGCGGTGTATTTGCCCAGCTGGCAGGCACCATGATGCTGCTTGAAAAGGAAGAACAGCAGATGGTGAAAGGTCTGATCATCAACAAATTCCGTGGGGATAAGCGGATATTGGATCCGGGAATAGAGATGCTTAAAGATTATACGCCGGTACCTGTTGTAGGGGTTGTGCCTTATATGCAGGTGGATATTGATGATGAGGATAGTCTGGCAGATCGTCTGGATAGACATGAGGGAAAAGGGGTCATTGATATTGCGGTGATCCGTGTACCGAGGATGTCGAATTTCACAGACTTTAATGCATTGGAACGCATGCAGGGGGTGACACTGCGTTATGTGGAGAAAGTCCATCAGCTTGGCAGCCCGGATCTGATTCTGCTTCCGGGTACCAAGAATACCATGGGGGATCTGAAGTGGATGCGTATGAACGGTCTGGAGGCTGCCGTGCTGAAGCAGGCGTCAGATGGCACGCTGGTGATGGGTATCTGCGGCGGTTATCAGATGCTCGGCATGACGCTGGAGGATCCGGATGGTGTGGAAGAAGGCGGCAGTATGCGCGGTATGGAACTTTTGCCGGTACATACGGTTTTTGAGAAGGTGAAGACAAGAACCAGAGTTCTTGGAATGACAGAAGCATTGAATGGACCGTGGCAACTATTGTCCGGCACTGCTTTTGAGGGATATGAGATCCATATGGGTGAGACAACCTATGAGCCGGGAGCTGCTGTCTTTTCCACCATAGCAGAAACAGCGGGTACACATAACGGAAAAGGATCGTCAGCCAACGGATGTCAGTATCAGAATGCAGCCGGAAGCTATGTGCATGGTATTTTTGATTCTGTACAGATGCAGAAAGCACTGATTGAGCTGCTTTGTCGGAGAAAAGGGCTGTCCGGGGAGACGGTATCCTGGATAGATGAGAAAGTTTATAAGGAACAGCAGTATGATAAGCTTGCAGAAGGACTCAGAGAGAGTATGGATATGGCACGGATTTATCAGATATTGGAGGAGGGACTGGCATGAAAATAGAACTTGAAAATGTATTGCCGTCGGAGATTGAGAAGCGTAGTTTTGAAATTATTACGGAGGAGCTGGGAGACCGGGTTTTTGATCCTCTGCAGGAGCCGATCATCAAGCGTGCGATCCATACCAGTGCAGATTTCGAATATGCGGATTCTCTGTGCTTTTCAGAGCATGCGGTGGAAAAAGCATTGGATGCGCTGCGTAAAGGTGCTTGTATTGTGACGGATACCCAGATGGGCAGATCCGGGATCAATAAGAAAGTGATTGCAGAATTCGGCGGTGAGGTCTGCTGTTTTATGTCTGATCCGGATGTGGCTGAGACGGCAAAAAAGAACGGCACGACCAGGGCGGTGGCCAGCATGGAGAAAGCAGCAAAGCTTGATAAGCCGCTGATTTTTGCCATTGGCAATGCACCGACGGCTCTGATCCAGCTTTATGAGATGATCCGGGAAGGGCGGATCCGACCGGAACTGATCATCGGGGTACCTGTTGGCTTTGTTAATGTCGTTCAGGCAAAAGAATTGATTATGACGGCAGATGTGCCGTATATTGTTGCAAAAGGAAGAAAAGGCGGAAGCAATATTGCCGCCGCCATCTGCAATGCGCTGTTATATATGCTTGACAGTTCAAGAGGTCAGCACTGAATTGGAAAACTCATTGCCGCAGACATGCGCATGTGCCGGAATAGAATTGCAAATTAATCATAAGGGGTCGCTTTTGGCGGCCCTTTTTCTTCGAGAAAACTGCCACGCATGACTGCTTTGCTGCCATATTTCTGCCGGATACTGTCTAAGGCCTGGTCAAGTTTTTCCTGCTTGTCATTTTTGACATAATCAAAGAGATTCATCTGACGCACCTGGCAGTCACTGAGTTTGGAAGTGCGGATGCCGAGAAGACGGACGGGTGTGCCGTTCCAGAGTTCGTGAAAAAGGCGGAGAGCGGCTTCATAGATCACCTGTGTTGTCTGAGAAGGAGAAACAAGCTGCATCTGATGGGAGACATTCGTGAAGGTGCTGTATCGAATTTCCACACTGACCATGCCTGCGAGAAAACCCGCTTTGCGGAGGCGGCCGGCGACAGATTCTGACAGCTCCAGCAGAACTTTTCCGGCGGCTTCTTCTGTTGTCACATCTGTTGACAGTGTGGTGGAATTGCCGATACCCTTGTTGGAGGTATCGGTTTTGGTCCGGTCGTCAATGTGAACGGATTCGATGCCGTTGGCATATTCCCAGATGGTGCGGCCGTGGCTTTTTAAATGGGCTTCTATGAGAGTCGGATCCATTTTGGCCAGGTCACCGATGGTTTTGATGCCGAGAAGTTCAAGCTTTGAGGCAGAAGAACGGCCGACCATAAAAAGGTCTTTCACAGGAAGAGGCCACATTTTCACAGGGATCTCTTCAGGAAAAAGTGTGTGGACTTTGTCCGGCTTTTCAAAATCAGAGGCCATCTTTGCCAGCAGACGATTGGTGGAGATGCCCACATTGACCGTAAATCCGAGTTTGTTGCGGATGACATCTTTGATGATATGGGCAGCTTTCACAGGATCGCCGTTATCTCCGGGAACCGGCACATATTCTGCAAAGCATTCATCAATGCTGTACTGGCTGATGGATGGTGTATAATGATGCAGCAGATCAAGAAGCTGGTGACTGCATACACTGTAATAATGGTGTTCCGGCGGTACGATAGTCAGGCTGGCACATTTTCTCAGAGCGTCCGTAATCGGTTCACCGGTGCGGATGCCGTATCTGGCAGCAGACATGGATTTGGCCAGTACAACACCGTGCCGTTTGGACATATCGCCGCCTACAATGGCAGGAATTTTTCGAAGATCGGTGTTACTGCCGTCCCGGAGCAGCTTGATGGCGGTCCAGCTTAAGTAGGCACTATTTACATCTATATGGAAAATAATTTTTTTCATTGTCATCACCTGTTTGTATTATAATATAAGCATTTTGCCGCGTCTACAGTGGAATGCCGACAATGTAAATATGTATTGCTGCTTTTATCAATCTCGGATTTCTGCTTCCGGCTATGCAGACGGTGTCGGCAAGTCTTTGTGTTTATAAAACAGTTGAGATTTTCTGTGACCGGTGCTAGAATGATGGTTGTTGCAACAGGCATTGTGCAGGACTGCAAATGCGTTTGACCTGAATTTTAAAACTGGGAGAATGATTAAAATGAAAAATATTATTTTTATAGGTATGCCGGGAGCTGGAAAGAGTACGATTGGCGTTGTTATTGCCAAAATTTTCGGATATGATTTTGTGGATTCGGATCTGTTGATCCAGAATCAGGAAGGGGATATCCTGGAGCATTTAATCGACAAATATGGTATTGACGGATTCCTGAAAATTGAAAATCAGGTGAACAGAGATATTGATGTAAAAAAGACAGTTATTTCAACAGGCGGCAGTGTCTGCTATTGTGATGAAGCATTAAGACACATGTCCGAGTATGGTGTGATTGTTTATATTAAGACAGATTATGAATCTCTTCATCAACGTTTAGGAGATCTTCATCAGAGAGGTGTCGTTATTCGGAACGGCTCTACTCTTTTGGATTTATATAATGAAAGAACACCACTTTATGAAAAGTATGCGGATGTCATTGCGGATGTCAGCGGCTGCAGAATTGAAGAGGCCATAGACAAAATCAAAAAAGAATTGAAAGTTTGTGACAAATTATATGAAGAATAAAATATCAAAAAAGAGACATAACAGCTATAGCGGACAAAGAAGAAAGAGAAGTTTTAAAGAATGGACACAGCAGCCGTATTTTTACGGAGCACTGGCAATGCTACTGCCTTTGGCAACTATACTAATTGCTTATATTGCCATGGGGGTATTCCCTTTTGGCGATCAGGCGACGATGATCATTGATTCGTATCATCAGTATGTGCCATTTTTCTCTGAGTTTCATGATAAGATCTGGCATGGAGAGAGCTTTTTGTATTCATGGCATGGAAGTCTTGGCTTTAATTTTATTGCGGTGCAGGCTTATTATCTGGCCAGTCCGCTGAACTTTTTGATCGCAATTTTTCCGGCATCCATGATGATCGAGGCATTTGAGACACTGATTATATTGAAGATTTGTCTGTCCGGGTGGACTGCTTATCGTTATCTGCGCAGGCGGACAGGAAGAAATGACTATTCTACGGTTGTGTTTGCTGCCTTCTATGCTCTGGGTGGTTTCAGTATTGCTTATAACTGGAATGTGATGTGGCTGGACAGCATTGTGCTGTTCCCACTTATTCTGATGGGTATGGAAAGACTGATCAATGATAAAGACGGACGGCTTTATGCAGTGACCATGGGCCTTGCTATTTTTTGCAATTATTATATGGCCATTATGATCTGTATTTTTGTTGTTCTGTATTTTTTTGTCATCTGGTTTTCAAGAAAGAGAGAAGGTGTCGGACAATTCTTTAAGAGCGGCATTCATTTTGCACTGTGTTCTGTGCTGGCCGGTGGTCTGGCGGGAATTTATCTCTTCCCGACGTATTATACATTGATCAACAGTTCTCAAGGCTCAGCACCTACAAGTTTCAAGCTGTATCGGAACTTTCTGGAAATCTTTCGACAGCAGTTTGTGCTGGTGGAACCGACAGAATTGACGGGTGCACCGAATATTTACTGCGGCGTACTGCTTGTGATGCTGGTAGTATTTTATGCGGTTTCCAAAAACATTTCCCTTCGTGAAAAGATCGGGCGTATGCTGGTGACAGGATTTGTTCTGGTCAGCCTGAATATCAATGTGCTGGATTATGTATGGCATGGCTTCCATTTTCCGAATAATCTGCCGGGAAGATTTTCCTTTATATACATCTTTATGGTCGTTGTCATGGCTTATGATGCATGGCAGTCTCTGAGATTGACGAATATGAAGGTCTTTCTTGGTATTTTTGCTGCGGAGGCTGTTTTATTCGGGGTATGCCTCTGGTATCCGAAGGACCGTCTGCCCCTGTACAGCATGATTGTTACGGGAATTCTGATGGCCCTTTATATGATTCTTCTTGCGGCTTACCGCAGACATTCATTTCTGATGATCAAAGGCTATAAAGTTTTGCCTCAGATGCTGTGTCTGCTGGTGCTCACTATTGAAGTGGCGGGCAATGCAGTTTTCGGTCTCTGCATGAATGGGACAGTCAATAGAACCAGTTATACAGAAGACAGGCAGGAAGTATCAGCTATCCGCAATCATTATGAAGCCAAGGATACGTTTTATCGTATGGAGTTGGCGCAGATCAGAGGAAGGGATGATGTCACATGGCATCATCTGAATGGAATGTCCTTTTTCTCATCCACGGCGGATGACCGTGAGGAAAGGCTGATGGGGGCACTGGGATTTTATAACAGCGGCAATAAATACAGCTACAAAGGGGCAACACCTCTGACGGATGCATTGCTTGGCATTCGATATATTATCAGTAATGAAGAAATGTGGGCCTCCAATCTGTCATTATGTGAACAGACCATGAATAAATATGTGTATGAGAACCAGCAGAATCTGGCCCTGGGTTATATGGTGAATCCGACACTGGAGCAGTGGAAGATTGTAGAGGGAGATCCGTTTGTAACTCAGAATGATTTTGTGAGACTGGCCACGGATACACAGGAGGCGTTGTTTACACCGATGACAGTCAGTGAGCCGGAAGTGACAGGGGGAATGCTGACCAGTACCGGTGAAGATAAGTATTTTTATGAGAGAACAGCCGATAATGGCACGCTGACATGGCAGCTGACATTTACAGAACAGCAGGATGTGTATATCTATTTTGAAGCCAGTCATTGTGAGAAACTCAAAGTGACCATTGACGGGGAGACAGAGACTTATTCTGATAAACGGGGACATATTGTTCATCTTGGACAGTGTGATGCCGGCAAGGTTGTGACACTGGATTTTCCGATGGACAATGAATATGATACCGGAAATGTAAAGCTCCAGATGTACGCATTTAATAACAATGTTTTTGAGTCTGCTTATACACAGCTTGCGGATGCGCAGCTTCAGGTGACGGATTATGACAGTACACATGTGACAGGCAGTATTCAGGTCAGTCAGGATGGACTGATGCTTCTGTCTGTTCCGTATGATGAAGGATGGAGCGTTTATGTGGACGGCGTAAAGACGGAGATTTCGCCTGTTGGAGAGGCTTTGACGGGATGCTGGCTGACAGCCGGAACCCATGAGATTACGATGCGTTATGTACCACAGGGATTTGTGGAAGGCGCCGTGCTCAGCACTGTTTCGCTACTGATACTTGTATTGGGAATTGCTGTAAAATCGGGTATATTCCGCAAACATCATAGGAAAATGTAACAAATCCTTAACAAATTTTTATAAAAAGGTAAAAAGCGATTTACAAACAGAGAGTTTGTGATATAATCATTTTGAGACAGAATCGGTAATGGGAATTTTTGTCGAATTTTATGAATTTTTGAGGCTGCAGATGGTTTTTGGAATCGTCCGCTGCAGTGATATTGTGATATTGATTCAGTTATTTTATGAGATAAATTCAGAACAAGTCAGTTTAAATTTGAGGTGCAGTATGGAACAGTATTTAATAAAGGGCGGCAATCCGCTGGTTGGAGAAGTAGAGATTAGCGGTGCGAAGAATTCGGCACTGGGTATTCTTGCGGCAGCTATTATGTGCGATGAAACAGTTACAATCAGAAATTTGCCGGATGTGAATGATATTAATGTTTTTTTGAATGCAGTCATATCCATTGGCGCAGAAGTACATTATCCGAATCCGAAGGATCGTCATACAGTAACAATTAACGGCAGCGGTATCCGTACCCATGAGGTGGACAATGATTATATCAGAAAGATCAGAGCGTCCTATTATCTTATTGGTGCTCTTCTGGGCAAGTACAGAGAAGCAGGTGTGGCACTGCCGGGCGGATGCAATATCGGCAGCAGACCGATCGACCAGCATCAGAAGGGCTTTAAGGCACTCGGAGCGAAGGTATGGATCGACAGAGGGATGATTTTTACATCTGCAGATGAATTAAACGGCAAGCACATTTACCTTGATGTTGTCAGCGTTGGTGCAACTATCAATATTATGCTGGCAGCCTCCAGAGCCAAAGGAATGACCATTATTGAGAATGCAGCGAAGGAGCCGCATGTTGTTGACGTGGCACAGTTCCTGAATCAGATGGGAGCCAATATCAAAGGTGCCGGTACAGACATGATCAAGATTATCGGTGTAGATCATTTTAAGGCAGCAGATCATGAGATCATTCCGGATCAGATTGAGGCCGGTACATTTATGTGTGCAGCTGTTGCGACAAAGGGTGATGTGACCATCAAACATGTTATTCCGAAGCATCTGGAATCTATTTCAGCGAAGCTGATCGAGATGGGGGCTGAGATTGAAGAATTGGATGATGCAGTCCGTGTTGTGGCAACAAAGCGTCTCAGCCCTACAACAGTGAAGACAATGCCTTATCCGGGATTCCCGACAGATATGCAGTCACAGATTGCGGTATGCCTGTCACTGGCAGATGGTACAAGCCTTGTTACAGAGAAGATTTTTGAGAACAGATTCAAATACACAGACGAATTAACCAAGATGGGTGCCAACATCAAAGTGGAAGGCAATACAGCTTTTATTACAGGTGTTGAGAAGTATACAGGTGCAGTTGTAGTGGCATCTGACCTTCGTGCCGGTGCAGCACTTGTTATTGCCGGTCTTGCAGCGGATGGCTGTACATGTGTGGAGCAGATACAGTATATCCAGCGAGGCTATGAAGACTTTGAAGAGAAGATCAGAAGCCTGGGCGGTGTCATTGAACGTGTGGATGTTGATGATCGCGTGGACAGAGATCGCATGATGCGCAAGATGAGTCTTGCTGCTTATTAATTCAGAATAATATTTACCTCATTGCTGATGAAGGTCGGCAATGAGGTATTTTTTCTGTATAGGGCCCGGTGGCTACAAATCAACACAATTGTAGCCTGCGGACTATTGACTTTATGTATGTTTTCATGTATGCTATGTAAGCAATCAACAAAATTTATATTTTCTCTTATTCAGAGCAATGGAGACCAAGGATCTGTGATATTGCGGCAACCCCCGTGTGGGAAGGTGCCAACCTGAGCGAGTAACATCGAACAATAAGAGGATTTGATCGTATCAGGTCCGCTTTGAGCGGATTTTTTTTTGCGTAAGTGTTTTATTTTTATACGATTAAATTAAATACAATAAGAGAAATACCAATTTGATAAGGAGGACATAATGGAAAAGTTATTATTCACATCTGAATCTGTAACAGAAGGCCATCCGGACAAGATCTGTGATCAGATTTCTGATGCTATTCTTGATGCAATGCTGGAACAGGATCCAATGAGTCGTGTAGCTTGCGAAACATGTACAACAACAGGTCTTGTTATGGTTATGGGTGAGATCACATCGAATGCAAAGGTCGATATCCAGAATATCGTCAGAGATACAGTCAGAGAAATCGGTTACACAAGAGGTAAATATGGTTTCGATGCAGATACATGTGCAGTAATGGTAGCGCTTGACAAGCAGTCTGCAGATATTGCTATGGGTGTTGATAAAGCCCTTGAAGCCAAAGAACATACAATGTCTGAAGAGGAAATTGCGGCTATCGGTGCCGGTGACCAGGGTATGATGTTTGGTTTTGCAACAAATGAAACTGAAGAATATATGCCATATCCAATTGCTCTGGCACATAAGCTTGCACGTCAGCTGACAAAGGTTCGTAAGGATGGTACACTGTCTTATCTGAGACCGGACGGCAAAACACAGGTAACCGTTGAATATGATGAGAACGGCAAGGCAGTTCGTCTGGATGCTGTTGTTCTTTCTACACAGCATGATCCTGATGTTACACAGGAACAGATCCATGAGGATATCAGGAAGTATGTCTTTGATGTGATTCTTCCGGCAGAGATGGTGGATGAGAATACAAAGTTCTTCATCAATCCTACAGGCCGTTTCGTTATCGGCGGACCTCACGGCGACAGTGGTCTGACAGGCCGTAAGATCATCGTAGATACATACGGCGGTTATGCGCGTCACGGCGGCGGTGCTTTCTCCGGTAAGGACTGCACAAAGGTTGACCGTTCTGCTGCTTATGCTGCACGTTACGTTGCCAAGAATCTTGTTGCTGCCGGTATCGCTGACAAGTGCGAGATTCAGTTATCTTATGCCATTGGTGTAGCAAATCCTACATCGATCATGGTGGATACTTTCGGCACAGGCAAGTTATCCAACAGCCGTATCGTAGAGATCATCAGAGACAATTTTGATCTTCGTCCTGCAGGTATTATCCGTATGCTTGATCTGAGAAGACCAATTTACAAACAGACAGCCGCTTATGGTCATTTTGGCCGCAACGATCTGGATCTGCCTTGGGAGAAACTGGACAAGGTTGATACATTAAAGTCTTATCTTTAATTTTAAGTAAGATTTGAAATTCACATAACGATAATAGACGCAGACTGTTCTCAGTGTCGGGAACAGATCTGCGTTTATTTTTTTTATCTCTTTTTCATAAAAAATTTTATTATCTTTTACAATTCCTATTCTTTCTTATGATATAATGAAGTGAAAGTTTAAAATCGGTGGTGGTTTTTTGAAATTATTAACCAGAATTAAAATATCCTATGTGATTGCGTTCATCTGCCCGGTAGTTCTGATTCTGGCTACTGTGTTTGGCGTGATGAAGATGGGACTGAATTCCATGGAGCAGAAGTATGATCTGGATCAGTCCAGTTATGAGATGATTCTGAATCCGATGAGTATGCTGGGTCATATGACGGCATCAACGGTGGAAGAGCTAGAACAGGTGATGAAGGATGAACCGGACAAGCTTCTGGATCAGGCTTATCTTGAGAAGCTGAATGAGAGACTTTCCAATCATTCTTCTTATCTTCTGGTGAAGAAGGACTGGCAGAATATTTATTCCGGTCTGCCCGCGGAGGGCAATTATAAGGACGATCTCAATTATTCTCCGAAGGATGGCAAAGATGAGAGTATTTATATTGTGGATGAGCAGCCGTACCATATACAGCAGATGAATTTTACATTTTCGGATGGAACAGCCGGTCAGGCACTCATTTATACAAATGTGGCACAGATTATCCCTCAGATGAAGAAACTAGTGGCACAGATTATTATTACGTCACTGCTTATTTTGTTTGCAGGAAGCTTTATCGCCATGTTCTGGCTGTATCAGAGTATTGTGAGACCACTGAATAAGCTGAAGACAGCTGCGGAGAATATTAAGGACGGTAATCTGAATTTCAGTGTGGCGGCTGAGACGGACGATGAGATCGGCGAGGTTTGTGTCGCTTTTGAGGAGATGCGTCTGAAGCTGAAGGGTCAGATTGAACGCAATATTCAGTACGAGAAGGAGAGCAAGGAGCTTATCAGCAATATTTCCCATGACTTGAAGACACCGATGACGGCTATTAAGGGTTACATAGAGGGTATCATGGATGGTGTTGCGGATACCGAAGAGAAACGGGACCGTTATATCCGCACGATTTATAACAAGGTCAACGATATGAACAGTCTGATTGAAGAATTGTTTCTTTATGCCAAACTGGACAGCAATTCCGTCACCTATTCCTTTGCAAAGGTGAATGTGGATGCATATTTCCAGGACTGTGTGGAGGAGATCAGCCTCGATCTGGAGTCCCAGGGGGTTGATTTTGGCTATTTTAACTTTGCGGACAGGGATACCGTGATTATTGCGGATCCGGAACAGTTAAAGCGTGTGGTGAACAACATTATCGGCAATTCCGTGAAGTATGCATCGCCGGATCGTAAACTGATGATCAGCCTGCGTATTATGGAAGAAGCAGAATTCGTCAAGATAGAAATAGAAGACAACGGCAAGGGCATTGCGAGAAACGAAGTGCCGCTGATATTTGACAGATGTTATCGTACGGATGCATCCAGGAACTCTTCCAAGGGCGGAAGTGGTCTGGGGTTGTCCATTGCCAAGAAGATTATTGAGGAGCATGGCGGTAAGATCTGGGCAGTCAGCACAGAGGGTGTCGGGACGACGATGTGTTTTGTTTTAAGAAAGTATAAGGAGAATAATGTATATGAGTAAGATTTTGATTGTAGAAGATGAAGTGGCAATTGCGGAGCTTGAGAAGGATTATCTGGAGCTCAGCGGTTTTGATGTGGTGATGCAGCATACCGGTGATGCCGGTCTCAAAGCGGCTTTGAATGAAGATTTTAATCTGATCATTCTGGATTTGATGCTTCCGAATGTGGATGGTTTTGAAATCTGCAAGAAGGTCCGTGAGAAGAAGAATACGCCGATTATCATGGTATCTGCCAAGAAGGAAGATATCGATAAGATTCGTGGTCTGGGTCTGGGGGCTGATGATTATATGACAAAGCCTTTCAGTCCGAGTGAGCTGGTAGCCCGTGTGAAAGCTCATCTGGCCCGATATGAACGTCTGGTGGGCAGCGGCGTGAAAGCTAATGAGATTATCGAAATTCGTGGTATCAAGATTGATAAGACCGCCCGCCGTGTTTATGTCAACGGTGAGGAGAAAGCCTTTACCACCAAGGAGTTTGACCTTCTGACTTTCCTTGCTGAGAATCCGAACCATGTATTTACAAAGGAAGAATTGTTTAATAAGATCTGGGATATGGAATCCATTGGAGATATTGCAACGGTAACAGTACATATCAAGAAGATCCGTGAGAAGATTGAGTTTAATACATCGAAGCCGCAGTACATTGAAACCATTTGGGGCGTGGGATACCGTTTTAAAGTTTAAATGGGGAGAAAGTGCGGCCCGGAAACCACTATAGAGCTGAACAAGGCATTATCCAGCACAGGCACGTTTGCACTGCCAACACCTGGTAGTGGTACATAAGGCAGTAAAAGACACTGCCTAAGTACCAACCGGTGTTGAAGCACCTGTGCTGGATAATGCCTTGTTCAGCTCTTTTCTGATTTTTTGAGCCGCACTTTTATCGAAGCTGAAGTTGGCGGTGAAGCGGTATCCCCTGGGATAGGAGTAGAATATTTCTTGTATCGAAGAAGTTCTGAGGAGCGTGTACAATGGTTGCAGGATATAAGTGCGTAAAAATAATTCAAATTATTTTTTAAAAAGTGTAACAAATGTCATTTTTGTGGCATTAATAGATGAAAATAACAGTTAGGAAAGGAGGCGGGCCGTGAAGGTTACGGATGAGGTTTACAGGGAGTATTCCCAGATGGTTTATAAGTACCTGTTTTCGTTGACCGGGGATGCGCATGTGGCGGAGGAAGTGACTCAGGAGACTTTTTATCAGGCGGTCCGCTGTGCTGGTCGTTTTGACGGAAGCTGCCGTTTTTCGACATGGCTTTGTGCTATTGCGAAGAATCAACTAAACAGTTACAGGCGAAAGCATTCTGTGCCATTCGGCGATACAGAGGAACCGGAGGCGTTGGCGAAAACAGGAGCAGGAAAAACGGATGTGACGCCGGAGAAAACAGTGCTTTCAGAGTATGGCCGTGTTGAAATTTTAAGGAAATTGCATCAGTTAGATGCAGCGGTCAGAGAAGTTATGTATCTTAGAATTTTTGGTGATTTGTCTTTTGCACAGATTGGAGAAATCACCGGACGGACAGAAAACTGGGCCCGGGTAACTTACTATCGCGGTAAGGAAAAACTAAGAAAGGAGCTGGATGGGAATGAGTGATAAATTAAGATGTGAAATTGTGCAGGACCTTTTGCCAAGTTATGTGGATGGGCTGACCAGTGATGAAACAAATGAAGCTATTAAAGACCATCTGGCCCAATGTCCGGCATGTCATGCTATGTATGAGAGGATGAAAACAGATGAGCCCTCCTCGGAAGAAAATTCAGCGGTGCTGGAAAAAGAAAAAAAAGAGATTAATTTTCTGAAAAAAATTAAACGGAAGCATCGGTTGAATCTGGTGGTAGTGGTGGTAATTCTGACAGCATTTTTTGCAGCGGTTTATTATCATCAGACTTATCAGATAGGCGAAGCAATGTCGGCAGATGAAATAGATTATTCTCTGCAGTGGAACAGCAATGACAGTCAGCTGAATATTCTGGGTAATTTCAAGAATGCTAATCGCGGATATACAAGGCTTGAGTGTGAAGAGGATGAGGATGGCATTACCCATTTGAAAATTTATTCATCACCGGTGGGAAGCAGGCATCCGAACCAGTTTGTTGCAGGCTATTCCAAGGTGAATGCAGCTGACCAGGTATGGCTTGGAGATACTATTATCTGGGACCAGGGAGAGAATATCAGCAAACTGACATCGGATTTGTATCAGGCGAAAACACTGTATGTGGGGGATGCACCGGCTGTTGGTAATCTGTCAAATATATTGGGCATTGGAAGTCAGTTTGGCAGTTATAATATGTCTCTGGAGACGGCGGGGCAGCCTTATGATTGCCGTTACATTATTAAATATCCGATGAAAGGCGAGAAGAAAGAGAAGGCTCTGGAGCAGATGAAGAAAGATGCCTGTGTGATGTTGGCACTGGTAGATAACCTGGATTCGGTTTCCTGGGAATATATGATGACAGCGGAGGATAATAATGGTGTGGAAACATTGAAGATGACAGCAGAGGAAGCATCTGCTTATGTAGGGAAGGATATCAAAACATGTGGTGAGTCACCAAAAGCCCTGCAGGAAATGCTGACGCAGTTGGATTTTATCACAGATGAGGGATTCTATGTTGTTTCGGGAACAGAACGTGATGAAAATTACAATTTCAGGATTGTTATTTATTATTCACAGCAGGTGAATCTGACAGATATAGAGTGCAGATTCGGCATTACATCCAGTTATGAAATGCATACATTTACAACCGGATGGGGAGGAGAGGATACTCCGGATAAGACAATTATTACAATGAGTCCGGACCGGTTTAACAGGACGCTGACAGATGAAGAGGTTTCCAAACTGACCCTCAGTGTTTCTGTAAGGGATACTTCCGGAGAATGGCATGAGGTGTGCGAGGCATTACCGCTTCATGCGAAGTACGGGGATTTGCTGAAGTATACTCTGGAAGGAAATAGTGAAGATGGGTACAGTATTGTAAAAAAATAATCCTAGTTATTTAATAGCGCATACCAATCGAATAAACAAAAGCCTCAGAGGCCAACTTATAGTTATTGTTGGTCTCTGAGGCTTTTGAAATTCCAAAAATATATAATCAACGCAGATTTATTGTGCTTTGACGATAGTCAGCAGCATTTTGAAAGCATGAGGAACGCCGCAAGGCAGGATGATGGCGTGCAGTGTACCTACATATAGGCTGTGTCTTCTTGCAAGATGACTTTAAAATAGGTGCTGATTCTGTTATGATAGAAGATAGAAAGTGGAATGGAGGGAATAAGGATGGAGAATATTTTATTTGTGAATGCCTGTGTGCGTCCTGAATCCAGAACGATGCACCTGGCTGAATATATATTGGATCGACTCTGTGGTCAGGTGGTGGAAGTGAACCTTGAACAAGAACAAATCCAGCCGCTGAACAGAGAAAGACTAGAAGAGAGAGATGCTGTTCTGGCAGTCGGACAGGATGATGCAGAGATCCTTAGGTATGCCAATCAGTTTAAGAATGCGGATACAATTGTCATAGCGGCACCGTACTGGGATTTGTCTTTCCCGGCTATAGTGAAGAATTATCTGGAAGCCGTTACTGTCTGCGGTGTTACATTCAAGTATTCACCGGAGGGTATTCCAATTGGACTGTGCAAAGCAAAGAGATTGATTTATGTGATGACTGCCGGCGGCCCTGTGTTCAGCCCGGATTATGGTTTTGATTACGTGAAAGCATTGGCTCAGAATTTCTATGGCATTCAGGATGTGAAATGCTTTAAGGCAGAAAATCTGGATATTGTCGGTGCAGATGTACAGAAAATATTGACTGAGACAAAAAAAGAAATAGATATGGGACTATAAAAGACAGAAAAGGGTAGATCAATGGCAGAAGTAAAGATTTTATATGAAGATAAAGACATTATTGTGGTTGTGAAGCCTGCCGGGATGGCTTCACAGGAGGAGCGCTCGGCGGATATGGATATGGTGAGCTGGCTGAAGAATTATTTTGTACGGGAGAAGAAGGTCAAAGGTATGCCGTATATCGGTGTGATCCATCGTCTGGACAAGCCGGTGGGAGGTGTGATGGTCTATGCCAAAACACAGCAGGCGGCAGGAAAGCTCAGTGAACAGGTGCGAGGCAATAAGATGACCAAGGAATATCTGGCGGTATTGACGGGAACCCTTCCGAAGAAAGAAGGACGGTTGGAAGATATGCTCCTCAGCAACGGCAAGACCAACAGGACGGAAGTGGTGGCTCCCAAAACGGTAGGTGCCAAAAAGGCAGTGCTTGAATATAAGGTCAAACGGACAAAGTTTGACGAGGGTCAGCAGTATTCTTTGGTGAATGTCCATCTGATCACAGGACGTCGGCATCAGATCCGTGTCCAGATGGCCCATGCCGGTGCAGGACTTTGGGGAGATACCCGCTACAATCCTGTTTTTGCGGATAAAAAAGGATGGTTTGACCTAGCGCTGTTTGCATGGCATCTGGAATTTGACCATCCGGTGACAAAGAAGCATCTGACATTTAAAGTGCCTGCAGGATCACAGATTACAGCCCATTTTAAAGCAGAAGAATGTAAATAATATTACAGCAATACATAATGGAGTGACTTAGAGAAATGAACAGAACAGTGATGATCAGATTGGCGACACCGGAGGATGCTGCTGAGATTTTAAAAATATATGCCCCTTATGTGGTAAATACAGCGATTTCATTTGAGTATGAAGTACCGTCGGAAGAAGCATTCAGGGGAAGAGTCGAAAGCACCCTCAAACGCTATCCGTATATCGTGGCTGAACAGGAAGGACATATCATCGGCTATGCTTATGTATCGATTTTTCATGAGAGAAAGGCTTATGATTGGGCTGTGGAAACATCGATTTATGTGGATAAAGACTACAAACGCAGCGGCTGCGGAAAACTTTTGTATCAGGCACTTGAGAAGATTCTCAAGAAACAGCATATCAGCAATCTGTATGCCTGCATTGCCTATACAGAGCATGAGGACGAACATCTGACAAATGACAGTATGCATTTCCATGAGCATCTGGGGTATGAATTGGTGGGCACATTTAAGAAGTGCGGCTATAAGTTTAATAGATGGTATGACATGATCTGGATGGAGAAGATGATCGGGGAACATCCGGAGAATCCGGAAGCATTTATTCCATTTTCGGAGATGGATGTCCGGGAGATGTTTGAACTTATTTAAGAAAAACAATACTTTTGGATACTATTTTATACTTTGATACGTGATGGTATTGACGGGGACGGAAGACAATGGGATAATATAGGCAGAGGTGATATCATGTTTAAAATTAATCCATATAGGCCGGGTGCAGGTTTGATGCCGACTTATCTGGCAGGAAGAGATGAAGATATCAGGAATGGCGGTTAGCAGAGAAGTTATAAAAATAGCTGGTAACTCTGAAAAAATAGAATTGCGCAACCTTACAGTATTTTTGAATAACCCTATAAATTAATAATATGCGGATATGCATTGTTAATTTATAGGGTTTTATGAACTATGGCTGCGCAATTTTATTTTTCTTTTTCTAAGAATTTTTTATACGTCATATTCATTCCCAGTGCCCCAAGTGGCGCTGTAATAATAATAGCCATGACTGCAACGGACAGCACGATTTTGCCGCATGGCAGTCCGGCGGCAAGGGGAACGGAGCCAATGGCGGCCTGAACAGTGGCCTTCGGCAGATAGGCAATTACACAGAAAGCGCGTTCTTTGGCGGTAAGCGTGGTTTTAAATGTACAGAGCAATACGCCGATGGTTCTGAACACAAGAGCGATGAAAATCATCAAAACGGCAGAAAGGCCGGCTTCCAATGTGTAACGGATATCCACAGCGGCACCCACAAGAACAAAGAGCATGACTTCAGCTGCCAGCCAGAGTTTGCCGAATTTCTCAGATAATCTTTTGGATACGAAAGTTGTACTTTTGGCGTTCAGAACGCAGGCCATACTGACAACAGCCAGCAGACCAGAAACAGCGATTTTGCCCTCAAGCCATCCTTCAATGGCAATGAGCAGAAAAGAAAAGCCAAGGACGATGATGACTTTCATGCTGTTTCGCACATAATGTCTGCGGGCGTAAGCAGTTTCAAAAAGCAGGTAGAGACTATATCCAACAACGGCACCCAGAAGAACGCCGAGAATAATAGAAACCGGGATATTTAAAAAGGCGGTCAGGCTGGCACTTCCGCCCTGAGCCATACTCAGGAAAGTTGTAAAAAGAACAATAACAAAAATATCATCGCAGGAGGCACCGGCCATGATCATTTGAGGAATGGCTTTTTGGGTGCCGTATTTTTCGTCCATTAACTGAACCATACGGGGAATGACAACTGCCGGTGAGACAGCGCCGAGAACAGCACCCATGACGGCGGCCTCTATGTGACTTAGGCCAAGAATCACAGGGGCAAACAGAATGTAACCGATGATTTCACAGGAAGCCGGAACGAAAGAAAGCATAACAGCCGGTCGGCCAACTTTCTTTAAATCGGCAATATTCAGGGACAATCCTGCCTTTAACAGGATGATAACAAGGGCCATTTTGCGTAAATCCGCAGATATGGACAGAATGGACGGGTCTAAAAAGTCCAGAACATAAGGCCCGAGAACGATACCTGTTGCCAGCATACCGAGAATACGCGGCAGTTTCAGGCGGCTGCAGATGGCACCCATAGCCAGGCCCACCAGAAAAATAAGTGATAAAGAAGTAAGCATAATCAATCCTCCATGTATAGGGTAAATAGTGGCATGAATGAAGATCACAAAGTGTGTCGGCGTCATTGTTCACGCAAAAAAAGCTGACAACTTCTGCGATTCATTCATCGTAGAAGTCATCAGCTATGATATCTATAGCAGTTTAGGTTGCCCAGGGGAGAACTTCATTCCCTGGGTGTTACTATATCATGATTTCCAGAGAAGCGCAAGGATATATCAAAAGAAAGTTTGATCAATTCAGGTCTGTGATACACTTCATTCATGTGCATTGGGAGCTGGCAGAAACGGAAAACAGGTAAGATTATTTTTAAGAAGACATTATAAGGTAAAAAATCTTGACAAAGGCCATCTCCTGTCATAAAATGATTTTTGTGAAAACATATTTATAAATGAATGACAGTGAAGAGGATCAGTAGTCTGCGTCAGTGGCTCAGAGAGGATATCAGCGGTGTGAGGTGTCTCCATATGTACAGATGAACCTGCCTTGGAGTTCTGTATGAAAGTACAGCGCATGTCCGGCGTTATGGACAATTGAGCGGAAGTTTTCGTGGAATCGGGACAGATATGAACTGATGGAAGACTTCAAATAGGGTGGTACCGCCGAATGAATTTTGGTCCCTGTTCAGCTGATGGCTGGCAGTGGAGAGAATAGACAAGGGGAAGTGCTTTCTGCTGCAGCAGAGCGTACTTCCCCTTTGCATGTCTGTAATCGAAAGTCTGACAGTTTGTACTGGCAGGTGACTGGATTGCAGGCAAAGCAGTTATGAGTATTTATTAATAGTAGAAACAGGAGAATGTAAAATGGCAAAGGAAAAGAAACAGGTTCGTGAGATCACATCCATGAGCGAAGATTTCGCACAGTGGTATACAGACGTTGTTGTCAAAGCAGGTCTGATCGGTTATACAAGTGTTAAAGGCTGTATGGCATTAAAGCCTGCTGGCTATGCGATCTGGGAGAATATCCAGCGTGAACTGGACAAACGTTTCAAAGAAACAGGTGTTGAGAATGTCTACATGCCGCTGTTTATCCCTGAAAGTCTGCTCCAGAAAGAGAAAGACCATGTAGAAGGTTTTGCTCCGGAAGTTGCATGGGTGACTCATGGCGGCCTGAATGAACTTCAGGAAAGAATGTGCGTGCGTCCGACATCCGAGACATTATTCTGTGATTTCTATGCCAAAGAAATCCAGTCCTATCGTGACCTGCCGAAGTTATATAATCAGTGGTGTTCCGTTGTAAGATGGGAGAAAGAGACACGCCCGTTCCTGCGTTCCAGAGAATTCCTGTGGCAGGAGGGCCATACCGCCCATGCTACAGCAGAAGAATCCAAGGAGAGAACAGAGCAGATGCTGAATCTCTATGCAGATTTCTGTGAGCAGGTACTTGCGATGCCTGTTATCAGAGGCCAGAAGACAGAGAAGGAGAAATTTGCCGGTGCAGAAGCAACCTATACCATCGAAGCATTAATGCATGACGGTAAGGCCCTTCAGTCCGGTACAAGCCATAACTTCGGTGATGGTTTTGCAAGAGCCTTCGGCATTCAGTACACAGATAAAGAAAATAAACTGCAGTATGTCCATCAGACATCCTGGGGTATGACAACCCGTCTGATCGGTGCTATTATTATGGTTCACGGTGACGACAACGGTCTTGTCCTGCCTCCAATGATCGCTCCGACACAGGTGATTGTTATTCCAATTGCCCAGCACAAGGAAGGGGTTCTTGAGAAAGCAGAAGAACTGAAGAACAGACTCAGCGGTTTCAGAGTGAAACTGGATGCAACAGACAACAAACCAGGTTGGAAGTTTGCAGAGGCAGAGATGCGTGGTATCCCTGTTCGTGTAGAAATCGGACCAAAGGATATCGAAGCGAATCAGGCTGTCCTAGCTCGTCGTGATACAGGTGAGAAGATTATTGTCAGCCTGGATGAACTTGAAACAAAGGTGGATGAACTGTTGAAACAGATTCAGTCCGATATGTTTGAAAAGGCACGTGCACACAGAGATGCGCACACTTATGTGGCCACAAACTATGATGAATTCAAGGATATTATTGCTAATAAGCCTGGATTTGTGAAAGCGATGTGGTGTGGTGATCGTGCCTGCGAAGACAAGATCAAAGAAGAAACAACAGCAACATCCAGATGTATGCCATTTGCACAGGAACATTTATCCGATGTATGCGTATGCTGCGGACGTCCGGCTAAGAAGATGGTTTACTGGGGCAAAGCGTACTAAAATGGATTGTGTATCCTGCAGCGTCAGACGCTGATTTTTTGACAGAATTGGTGCAGAATGAATATATATTAGAAATGCTAATATAACGGATGCTGAAATAATAATGCTGTCAAAAAACTATGGCTGTTGTCAAATAGGATAACAAGTGTTAAAATGGGGTTGTCATATAGAGCTTGCACATAAGCAGGACTATATTGACAATCCTTTTTTATAAGCATAGATTATGCAAACGCCGAAGTTGGTTGTTATAATCTTTGCAGATAATATTAAGAAAAACTGTTAGCGGCGGATTTTCCGCATATACACATGACATAGGAGGAATATTCATGAAAATGGTAGCAATCAGTCAGGAACTGTCATCTACATCTTATCCGGGCAGAGGTATTATCATTGGTCGTTCTGCCGATGGAAGCAAAGCGGTTACAGCTTATTTTATTATGGGAAGAAGCGTCAACAGCCGAAATCGTGTTTTTGTAGAAGATGGTGAAGGTATTCGTACAGAAGCATTTGATCCTTCCAAGCTCGAAGACCCAAGCCTGATTATTTATGCACCGGTCAGAGTGCTTGGCAACAAGACTATTGTGACAAATGGTGACCAGACAGATACCATTTATGAAGGTATGGATCGCCAGCTTACATTCGAGCAGTCTCTCAGAAGCCGTGAATTTGAGCCAGATGCACCGAATTACACACCGCGTATTTCTGGTATTCTGCATGTGGAGAATGCAAAATTCAATTATGCCATGTCTATTTTAAAGAGCAACAATGGCAATCCGGATTCCTGCAACCGCTATACATTTGCATACAATAACGTGCCTGCTGGTGAAGGCCACTTTATTCATACTTATATGGGCGATGGCAATCCACTGCCAAGTTTTGAGGGCGAGCCGACATGGGTGAAAGTTGATACCGACGACATTGATGCCTGGACAAAAGAAATCTGGGAAAACCTCAACGAGGACAATAAGGTTTCTCTTTTTGTTCGTTTTATTGATATTGCAACTGGCAAATATGAATCAAGAATCATCAACAAGAATCACTAATCGGAGGTAGATCAGATGAAAGAATTAGAATTAAAATATGGCTGTAATCCGAATCAGAAACCATCCCGCATTTTTATGAATGAGGGGGAGCTTCCGATTACTGTTTTAAACGGACGTCCGGGATATATCAACTTTCTGGATGCTTTCAATGGCTGGCAGCTGGTCAGTGAATTAAAGAGAGCAACAGGACTTCCGGCGGCAACTTCTTTTAAACATGTTTCCCCTGCCGGTGCAGCTGTTGGCCTGCCGTTAACTGACGTTGAGAGAAAGATTTACTGGGTAGATGATATGGGTGAACTGACACCTTTGGCCAATGCTTATGCCCGTGCCCGCGGTGCTGACAGAATGTCATCTTTCGGTGATTTCATTTCCCTGTCGGATGTGTGCGATGTGGCGACTGCCAAATTAATCAAGCGTGAAGTTTCAGACGGTGTCATTGCACCGGGCTATGAACCTGAGGCACTTGAGATGTTGAAGGCCAAGAAAAAAGGCAATTACAATGTCATCCAGATTGACCCGTCCTATCGTCCGGCCCCTGTGGAACACAAGGAAGTATTCGGCATTACATTTGAGCAGGGCAGAAATGAACTGGTTATTGACAAAGAGATGCTGAACAATATCGTTACTGAAAGCAAAGAACTGTCAGAATCAGCCAAGATTGATCTGGTGATCGCACTTATTACATTGAAATATACACAGTCTAACTCTGTATGCTATGCGAAGGGCGGACAGGCCATCGGTATCGGAGCCGGTCAGCAGAGCCGTATCCACTGTACCCGTCTGGCAGGTCAGAAGGCAGATAACTGGTTCCTGCGTCAGAATCCAAAGGTATTGAACCTGCCGTTTAAAGAAAAAATCGGACGTGCCGACAGAGACAACGCCATTGATCTTTATATCGGCGATGAATACATGGATCTTCTGGCAGATGGTGAATGGGAGAGAACATTTACAGAAAAACCGGAAGTCTTTACCCGTGAAGAAAAGAGAGCATGGCTTGACAAACTTCAGGATGTAGCTCTTGGTTCAGATGCTTTCTTCCCGTTTGGAGATAATATTGAGAGAGCACATAAAAGCGGCGTGAAATATGTGGCTCAGCCGGGTGGCTCTGTCAGAGATGATCAGGTCATTGAAACCTGCAATAAATATGGTATGACCATGTGCTTTACAGGTATCAGACTTTTCCATCACTAATTAAAATACAGAAAATCATAGGATCATAGGTAGAAATTGAAAGAGACTGCTGTCAAAACAAAATGAAATTGTTTTGACGGTGGTCTTTTTTTGGCATGGTATTTAAATTTAAAAACAAAAGGAGTAAAGAAACGGAAAAAGTTTTAAAAATTTTTTAGGGTAAAATGTCGGTAGATTTTGTGATAAAAGCATATTTGAATATGTTGGATGTCGATGAAGTTGTAGTTAGGGCGAAATTTGTCAACGGATGATATTTTACCGTGAAAAGCGGGCATGCTATACTCTTTTTAACGCATGTTGTAGATATTATTTGAACCTTGGGGGTAAACGGGGAAAGCGGGAGGTATTTATGTTAAATCGTAATTTAAACGAAGAATTTGAGACATTTAAACGGAATGCGGCGGATAAGAGCATCAGCTGTGAGATTGTGGCAGGACATGTGGTACAGTCCGTGATGACGGGAGAAGACGGACATAAACTATGTTTCCTGCTGGGAACAATACTGGAAGATTATCTGATGATAAGAAAGAAACCGGATCAGGTATTATTTGGACCTGTTGATTTTAGATTAAATGAAAGCAATATTTTTCAGCCGGATCTGGCAGTGGTGGAACAGAGCGAAGTCTACCGAAATGGTGTGATCCGTGCTTCGGGCGCAGAGAAGATTCCAAAGTTTATTGTGGAAGTACTGTCAGACGGCAATGAAATCTATGATTGTCTGGATAAGGCGGTTATGTATGGCAAAAGCGGTGTCAAGGAATATTGGCTGATTGATTTGAAAGAGGAATTTATTTACACATATTCCTATAGAAATGGTTTTGATTATAGAAGATATTCTTTTGAGCAGAATATACGCAGTCGATGTTATCCGGGATTTGAATGCTGTATTTCGGATATTTTGTGGGAAGATGGCGGCAGTCTCAGGGAACTGGCATTGTTTTACCGCTTTAAGAAAGAAGTTTATCCTGAATCAGCGGTACAGCTGGTAGCCGAACAAAGCAGTACATATGGAAACCAATCCTCTGCCGAACAGCAGTATTCGGCAGATGCTTTTTATGAGTGGCTCAGCACCAGGAAGAATGTGCAGCAATACACATCGATGGTAGAGCTGCTGATGGGGAATATTAGGGAGACGGTGATGCCGGCTTATCGCTATCAGAATATTCGCGGTAATATTTATTTTACAGTGAAAACATATTTGAAAATGAAGGGGCTGCCCTATCAGATGTGTTTTGCACCGATTGCAGTAGAATTGAAAAAGCTGGACATGCTGGATTCAGTGGTATCTCCGGATTTGTTTCTTATAGGAAGTGAAGAAATGATTTATGATCATATATATCGCGGTGTACCGGAGTGGATCATAGAGATAGTGACGCCAGCAACAGCGTCCCAGGATTATATTGATAAAGCGCAACTGTATCAGTATCATGGTGTGAGAGAATATTGGATTGTCAACGACTGGAAAAGGCAGGTGATGGTGGTCAGGTATCTCGATGAGAAAAACGAGGAAGGTGAAAATGTGGAGACAACGGTGTATCGGTTTGACGAGAAGATAATAGTACATTCATTGCCGGGGTTGGAGATGGTCATGGATGAAGTACTTGAATAACAGGTGGGGGAGTATTCCCCTGTCCGTTATTCAATCAGAAATTAAAAACGACAATAAGAACAATATAGACACAACAACGTATAATGTGTGTTAATACGGGTAAAAAAACGCTTATACATGCGGTAGAAGGGAATTAAATAAATTTTTAAAAATATCAAAAAAACTGTTGACAATTTAAATCGGGGATGATATTATATACAAGCTGTCAGCGAGAACAACGCGAAACAGTACAGAATCAGTCAGATCAAAAAGAA
>Ga0129310_1000339_pt1 | contig 60378 bp, 49 predicted proteins | sample Go1ome_2_FD_94433 | JGI IMG/M metagenome (GOLD analysis project Ga0129310, IMG submission 94433) | Western lowland gorrila individual fecal microbial communities from Wisconsin, USA - Go1022A metagenome | ecosystem: Host-associated > Mammals > Digestive system > Large intestine > Fecal | place...
ACAAAATCCACAGCCAATCTGAAGTTATTATTCTTTTTTAAATCTATAATTTGTTCAAAACAGCCTGCCCAGAAATGTATAAATACAACCTCTGATTTTTTTATAAAGTCCAATTCGTCTTGATTCAATATCATTTTATCAACAATATCACCCGTCCATGAATCATCTTTGTAATATCTGTCACCATCAGCCGTAAGATATGTACGATTATTTGCAGTTACTTTATCCTCTTCAACTCTTACATGGCTTACATCTATTCTCTTATCAGAAACAGAATCCATAATAAATTTTGCGTAGGAATCCTGTCCAACCGCACCCAATATTGAAACATTAAACTCCTCAAATTTTGATGCATGAACTGCAAAATTAAGGGCTTCACCACCTGCACGCAATTCATCTGTTCCATCAAAAACATCTACACAGAGGCACGGAAGTGCCACTAAATTAATCATTCTTGTACCTCCACAAATTGAATGTTGTCGATTGGTTTTTAAAGTATTTTACTTTCTAACCGGTTTCTTATAAAGAAATACAATCGCCACTATCAGAATAATAGCCAACATCACCCACTGCACATAATTATCAAGAATTATAAAAAGTGGCGAATCATTCCAATCAGATATAAATATATGTATGTTTAAAAATATGTCTGTAAAGAAATGGATAAAGGCGGCTACAAGTATGTTATGTGTATATAAATACACAGATGCAAATGCAAATCCCCATACTCCTGTCATAATAAATCTGTATATAGCTTGTTCCAAAGAATCACATTCAACAGCATGTGCTATACCAAATATCACCATGCTTATGCCCGCATATAAAAGCCTTCTCTTAAACGTGGCATTTGCTCCTTGATAATACCCTTCGCAAACAAATGCTCTAAATGTAAGTTCTTCCCATAATCCTGTCGCAAGTTGCATAAAAATAAGGCAGGACACAACTATAGGCATGGTTGTATTTAACCAACTCTTTGCCCCTATCACCACATATGTAATGACATCAAACACCACATAAATAAACATAGCAGAGCAAGCAGGAACAGCATACTTAAAGCAGTTCATATTGACAATACTTCTCATACTGTCTTTCTTAAACAATTTTACAAATATAATAAGCTCGACAGCGAAAAATAGTATTCTTTGAATGCTTTTCATCATATATCCCCAAGCACCATCAAAGTTGTTATTTATCAGAGGTGATGTGTAGTAAAGCAATAATAAAAACAATACAGCCAGAATAATACCTATCAGCTTTTTGTTTTTCATAATGGTCTCCAATCTTTTCATAATTACCGGATGAAAGCATCATAAGGTGCTTTATCATCAAATGGCTTTCTTTTACTAAATTGCGCTGATTCATCAATGTGTGCAAATATAACGTCAGAATATTTTCTGATACCACTATGCCCTGTACAGACATATTCCAATTGAATGTGTTGGGAATTATCAATCAATGCCTTCAATTTCACCAGAGACTTTTTGTTCATGTCCGGATATTGGGTGAAAAAATCAAAAAAACTATATCCACCTTTTTCATTTATGGCAAGACAATCTCCGGTAAACAACACCTTATCATCAACAATATAACAGGTATGCCCCAGAGTATGTCCGGGTGTAGGAATAGATTGTATCTTGATGCCTCCGATATCAAACTTTTCATTATTATCTATGGCGTAATATCCTTCTTTAATTTTGACACAATTTTTAATCTTCACCCCTAATTTTGTCATGCGATGGATGCTTCCATTCAAGTATGCGCTTTCCGCTTTCCCCAGGTACACTTGTGCATTCGGGTATATATTTGTTCCGCTTGTGTCAATTCCGCCACAATGATCCACATCGGCATGAGTAATAAAAACATGTTTAATTTCTTCAGGATTAATACCTATTTGTTGAAAAGAATTTTCAACACCCTGATAATTCAAATGTCCCGAATCAACAGCTATTGTCACGCCATTTTTGGTATAAAACCAAAGATTTACATCCCCTTGCCTGATACAGCTTATTCCGCATTCGTAATTTCCTGTTTCTGCTGGATTGCAATATTTTTTCCCCTTCATAATATGGCGCTTTATTTTATCATCAAAAAAATACATAAACTTCATAGCAATTTTCTCCTCCTTATAATTACAATATCCACTATAACCGAAGGGAAAACTTTTTGCTTTCAAAAATCTGCTGTTTTTCCGTTTATTTTAATACATCCGTAATAGAAACACCCGTTAATTTCTTACAAGTGTATGCAAGATGTGCCGAACTTGAGAAACCGCTTTCCTGCGCTGCCCAGGTAATTTTTTCCCCCGTGCTTATCAATCTGTATGCATATTCCATTCTGCGCATCAGAATATAACTTTTTAGCGAAATGCCGGCTTCTTCCTTGAATAAATGCGTCAATCTGCTTTCAGAAAGGAAAACTTTCTCCGCAATCTGCTTAACACTGTAGCTTAACCATTCCCCTGAAATAACATTGTCGATTATCAGTTCAGTCCTTCCATCTCGTACGCTGTTTTTTCCTGTTGAAATACCCATAGCAAGAAACATATTTTCAACGATGCGTATAATTTCATTCTCCGGCAAATTGTGAATATCTTCTGATATCTCTGCAATATCATCCGAAACATTGCAGTAGGAATCACCTTTTATATATTGCTCCCGAATCTGTTCCGCAATAATGCTTGTGGGATCAATCAGCAGAAAAAAAGCGCAATTGTTTCCTACTTCAACTGCATGCCTCACTTTTGAATCAAGCAGAATAATATTTCCTCGTATATTTTCTTTACCCACTGTAATTCTGCAGCCCTTTTTCCCTGCAAACAAATGCAGAAACGGATGTTTATGAATGTCCGTTTTATAGTATGATGGTATAATGATAATATATGAACTTTGAAAAATAAGACTACTCATTTTTTCGTCCTCATACTCCCTGCCTATCTGTCAAAACGCTCTATTTCGGTACACTAATTAAAGCTCTGTAATTTTGTCTCAATGCGTGGGGCAAAACTATATTATCGGTTCAGCAGATACCTAACTGCGTATTCTAACTCAACATCTCTTTCAAACACGATTTTACCTTTTTCCATGGCTTCTCTATCAAAATTATCAACAGAAAAAATGGTCTTTGCATTTTCACCGGTTATCGGAATTGCAACATCGAGCGGGATTTTGTTTTCCCGGGTATGATCCGTGTCAATGAAAGGCTCCCCATCCTCGGAAAGACTCAAAAACACCGGATAGTACACACAGATATTATCTGTAAGATATGGTCCGACATGCGAATCATAGAACTTGTATGTAACCTCCGTAATGATTGCCGAATATGCTGCTTCGTCCCTGTTTCTTTCAGCTTCATCAACTCTCGGCAGGTATGTCTCAAGCAGCTCATCATAGTCAATCTCTTTCCATGAGTTAAGACAGTATTCCTGTTCCATCGTCTTCAGCATTTTCTTAAAGCTCTCTGTATAACTGTATCGGGTATAATTGTGTACCATTGGCGCCGAGATGGAATTAAGGATAAAAACAAAGCATAACACTGCTGAGGACAGACAAACCATAACCGATCTGATTATGCGGATGAATACTGATTTGATGTTAAAAATAAACAGTACGGGAATAAATGTCTCCAGATAAAAAAGATTAAAATGATGAATGAACAGATTTCCATAAATTCCCCAGTGTACGAATGCAGCTATAGCAGGCAGAAAGCAAAGAATACGGAGTACAAGATACTTTTCTCTTCGTCTAAGAGCAGGGCATATGACAGCCAATGCAATGGAATATACGAATATTCCAAGAGCAATCATGCAGTTTCCGGTTTTCAATGTCAAATAAAAAAGATACATTCTCATTTTCCTTCCTGTTCATTGCTCTTTCTTTTACATATGCGTCCCTTACATATCATTATAACTAACGCAATAACACTGATATCCGACAGAGAAATCAACATCAGCCACCTGTTCGGAGATAAATAACCTGCCACTAAAAATAAGAAAAAAGACATTCCGGGCAGTCCTGAAACAGTATATCCTTTTTTTCTGCTCTCTAATGGTGCTGCAATATATGTAAATACCCAGAAAAACACTCCCAGTGCCCATATAAGTGCATCCATTATCCACATCACAACCGGGAAATGTGCATACATTTCAACCATATAAATACCCCCTTCATTAATCTGAGAATTCAGTTGCTCCCTGAAAACCAGTAGACAATCCTGCCTGTTTTGGAATTGCCCATAATTGCATATGTCTTGCTTCCGGCACCTTGATAGGATTCATAATACAGTATCGTATACTCCCTTATATCATCTTCCGTTACATACTTAAACTTTTTTACCGGCAGACCTCTGTATATTCCATACCTGTCATAACATTCTTCCGTGTCCTTTACCTTCTTTCCGGTAAAATTATATTCATCATATTCATCTTTTACTTTTAAATTAAGTGTTTGAATATACTTTTCGTACTCATTATCCGAAAGAGTGAACGCCGCACTGTTATAAGCACCCAATACTAAATTTGCACATTGAAATTTGAAATCCGTTGCTTTTCCCGGCAGTTCTGTCAAAAGTGTATGATTTGTGAAATTTCTGTACTTTTCAAAGGAATTGCCCCGGAAGCTTCCGATTTTAAATTCCAGTCTTCCTATCATCCATATTGCTGCACATATCCCCACCACAATAATCAATCTCTTCTGCCAATTTTTCATTATAATTTTACTCCCCTTTTTCAATATTGTACCTCCCCTGTAAGTATTAAACTAAAATGCGCCTTCCGTGTTAAGCATATAAAGTTCATCACAGGAAAGCGCATTTCATTTCACTGTATTTATTTTGTAAAAATGTCACCGTAAAGGTCGTCCGCCAGATTGTCCAAGAAACTGTCATCCAGGTTCATGAACTGATTGGAAATCTTCTCCTTCAAAAGAGCGCTCCGCTTGAAGTACTTTTCCTCTTCGGAAAGCTCTTCTTCCGGGACAAACAGCTCCTTGTCCAGTTCCTCGCCTTTAAGGGTTTCCAGACACCATTTTTCCACGGACTCACGCAAGGTGTTTTCGGAAGCCGCTTTCCCGGCAAACACATGATAGGACTTCATGGAAATGAGCCCCATAATGATGAACAGTAAAAACAGCACGCTCATAATGCCGTAAACCATATACATGGAAAGGCCGCTGAGCCGTATGGGAAGCACGCCGAGCATGCCAAGAACCACCACAACAAGTCCCAGAATGCCCACACCAAGCAAGGTATAGGCGCTGCTCTTATTCTCCTCCGCTTTTGCGGCATTGTCCTCGTAAAGGGCGGAAGGCTTGATGGGGGACTCTTCTTCCTCCTGCTCTTCCTTCATCTTCTTAGTCATTTCCTCTACAAAGAGAGCCTTCAGTTTTCCTGCCTTCTGCAGTTCCTTTTCCGCCACATAAAGCTCATAGGTATCGTCCTGTTCATCCTTGGCGATACGCACGCCTTCCACCTTGTGAAACTTTAGAAAATCCGCCAGTGCTTCCATGTCGTTTTCGTCTCCGAAGGTAAGGGGCTTTTCCTCTTTTCCCTCGGAAACTAATTCACAACCGCAGTCTGCACAGATTTTGATACCTTCTTTGTATTCGTTTTTACATTTCGGACACCAGGGCATTTTTACACCTCCGTGAAAGGATTATTTGTTTCTTAAGTATTCGTCGATACCCTTTGCACCGGCTTTACCTGCACCCATGGCAAGAATAACCGTTGCTGCACCGGTTACCGCATCGCCGCCTGCGTAAACACCCTCTTTGGAGGTCTGTCCGTTTTCTTCGGCAGCTACGATACATTTCCACTTATTCACTTCCAGTCCTTCCGTTGTAGAAGAAATCAGAGGATTGGGAGAAGTTCCGAGGGACATGATTACGGTATCCACATCCATGACAAATTCGGAACCGGCTACTTCTACCGGGCGTCTTCTGCCGGACTCATCGGGCTCGCCTAATTCCATCTTGATGCACTTCATACCGGTTACCCAGCCCTTTTCATCCTCTAAGATGGCAATGGGGTTGGTGAGAAGGTCAAAGATAATACCTTCCTCTTTTGCGTGATGAACTTCTTCCACACGGGCAGGAAGCTCTTCTTCGCTTCTTCTGTATACGATATGTACCTCTGCACCCAGTCTTAAAGCGGTTCTGGCTGCGTCCATGGCAACGTTGCCGCCGCCGACTACCGCTACCTTCTTGCCGCGCATAATGGGGGTATCGGAATTTTCATCGAAAGCCTTCATCAGATTGCTTCTGGTAAGGTATTCGTTTGCGGAGAATACGCCGTTGGCATTTTCACCGGGAATACCCATGAACTTGGGAAGTCCGGCGCCGGAACCGATAAATACGGCTTCAAAGCCTTCGTCCTGAATAAGTTCATCAATGGTAACGGATTTGCCGACTACCACGTTGGTTTCAATCTTAACGCCGAGGGAACGTACATTTTCGATTTCCTTGGCAACGACTGCCTGCTTGGGAAGACGGAATTCGGGAATACCGTAAACCAAAACGCCGCCTGCTTCGTGCAGCGCTTCAAAAATGGTTACGTCATAGCCCATTTTTGCCAGATCTCCGGCACAGGTTAAACCTGCCGGGCCGGAACCGATGACAGCAACCTTCTTGCCGTTCTTTTCCTTGGCTCCTTCGGGTTTGATTTCATTTTCTCTTGCCCAGTCCGCTACGAAACGCTCCAGCTTACCGATGGAAATGGCTTCGCCCTTGATACCGCGGATACATTTGCCTTCACACTGGCTTTCCTGAGGGCAGACACGTCCGCATACAGCGGGAAGTGCGGAGGATTCGCTGATTACCTGATAAGCGCCCTCGATATCGCCCTGCTTTATATGACTGATAAATTCGGGGATGTTGATGGATACGGGACATCCCTTGATACACTGTGCATTCTTACAACCGATGCAACGGTTTGCTTCTTCCATGGCTTCTTCTTTATTGTAGCCGAGACATACTTCTTCAAAATTGGCAGCACGCTTCTTTGCATCCTGCTCTCTTACGGGAACTTTCTTTAAAACGTCCATTTTCTTTCCTCCGAGTATCATTACTGGCAGTTGCCGCATCCGCCGTGATGGGTTTCACCCTCTTTTGCTTTCAGGAATGCACGGCCTTCTTCCGTTTTGTAAATCTGCTGACGTAACATGGCTTCGTTGAAGTCCACTTCGTGTCCGTCAAATTCCGGTCCGTCCACGCAGGCAAATTTGGTCTTGCCGCCTACGCTTACACGACAGGCGCCGCACATACCGGTTCCGTCTACCATAATAGGGTTTAAGCTGACAATGGTGGGAAGTCCTAATTCCTTTGTCTGTAAGCATACGAATTTCATCATAATCATGGGACCGATGGCAACGCAGACATCGTACTTCTTGCCTTCGGCATATAAATCTTTGATAACCTGGGTAACCATACCGCTTCTGCCGTAAGAACCGTCATCCGTGGTCACATAAAGATTTCCGGCAACCGCCTTCATCTGCTCCTCTAAAATAAGCAGATCTTTGTTCTTGGCGCCTACGATAACGTCAGCCGCAATGCCGTTCTCATGCAGCCATTTTACCTGGGGATATACGGGAGCGGTACCTACACCGCCGGCTACGAAGAGAATTTTCTTCTGCTTTAAGCTGTCCAGGTCTTCCTTGGTAAACTCGGAAGGGCAGCCCAAAGGACCTACGAAATCATGGAAATAATCTCCTTCCTTTAAGGAGGACATCATCAGGGTAGATGCACCTACAATCTGGAATACAATGGTAATGGTACCGTTTTCCCTATCGTAATCGCAGATGGTCAGGGGAATACGCTCACTGTCCGCATCCTTACGGGCTATGATAAATTGCCCGGGGAGACAGTTTTTCGCAATTCGCTTCGCCTCCACTTCCATCAGGTAAATGTTGGTTGTCAGTTCTTTGGCTTTTAAAATCTTAAACATCTCGCACCTCTTTTACTCTTAGATTTTATCAGTAAGGCTCCAGGATATAATTATCCAGTGCACCTCTTGACAGTTTGTAATACTCACCGGTATAAATATTCACCGCAAAAACGGTGCCGGTTTTCGTCTGCATTCCCGTAGAGTCTTCAAAAACTTCCGAAATCACATAGAAATCGCCTTCATCGGGAATGGACAGTGCGTATTGGAACGTATACAGGTATCTGCCGTTTAAGTCGGGAGACAGAATACTGCCGTCTGCTTCCACCGTTTTTCCGTTTTCCGTAAATTGACTGTATAAACCGGAAAGCGCATCCTCCGGGGTAAACTCCGTAGGCAGGGTCAATGTATATTCCCGGACCGTACTTTCCCCGAACACGCCGTCTTCCGTGGCAATGGCAAAATGAAAGACGCTTTTGCCGAGAGGCATGGGAATAGGACCCGTGTAAATAAGGGACTGTAAGGTCGGTTCTGTTCCGTCCGTAGTATAATATACCATTCCTTCCATGGATTCTGCAACCTCTATCATGACAGGTGCGGTATATTCGCCGCTGTACACCGATACTTCCGGTGCCGGAGGCTTTATTACATCAATATCGTAATTCTGAGAAACCACATCGCTTTTAATGCCGTATTCGTTCACAAATATGGCGGTTACTGTATAGTTGCCGGTGTCTAAAAAAATCGGTGTGGTGTAAATCTCACTGCTTTCGTTGGGCATCATGCCGTCTAAGGTATAATAAATGGTTCCCTGTGTGCCGGAGGTAAGCTTTAATGGAATTACCTGGGCGTAATTGCCGCCTTTATAGGAAAACTCCGGTGGCTGCGCCATGTAGTTGCGGAACAGATTTTTCACCTCTTCATTGTCGGATGAAGCAACAAGGGTGTTGATGGTACTGTAATCTTCTTTTTCTTTATAATATGCCACCAGCTTTTTGTAAGCGGAAATCACTTCGTCCGGGGACGCATACACGGATTTCCGGATACGGTTCAGAATCTCCAGATAGGACTCCTCTTCCCCAAGCGCCAGATAGATATCCGCCAGCGCATGCTGCAGGGAAATGTTTTTCTCGTCCATGGCAATGGCAGCTTGGTAATGCTCCGCCGCCTCCGGCAGCTTTCCGTTCTGGTAACATGCCTGTGCACGCCTTAACTGATAGGTCAAAGACCTGGAACGGAAATGGAAATAACACAGTAAAAGAACTAAAAATACAATGAGAACACCGACTGCGATGCTGACTGCCTGAAACAGTCTTCGTTGTTTCTTTTCCTGTTCGGTCTCCGGTCCGGACTCCGCATGCTCCGCTATGGCTGTGAGGGATTCCTGCATGCTGTTCTCGATTTCGGGTTCAAAATCGGGAACAATATGTACTTCCTCACCGCATTTTTCACAGTAAAGCCTGCCTTCCGGCAGTTCTGCTCCACATTTTTGACACTTCATACGGTTTCCTCTTGGTTAATTTTCCTGTAATTTCAGGGACTCCACACAGTTATGCATCAGCATGGCTATGGTCATGGGACCTACGCCGCCGGGCACCGGAGTGATGGCGCTGCAAAGAGGCTCCACCGCTTCAAAATCCACGTCACCGCAAAGCTTTTTGTTTTCCATGCGGTGAATGCCCACATCAATGACAACGGCTCCTTCTTTCACGTAGTCAGCCGTAATCATTTTGGGTTTTCCTACGGCTGCTACTAAAATATCCGCTCTTTTTGTAATCTCTTTCAAATTCTGCGTCCGGGAATGGGCAACGGTAACGGTACCGTTTTCCCGCAGCAAAAGCAATGCCATGGGTTTACCCACAATATTGCTTCGGCCGATTACCACACAGTTCTTTCCTTCTATGGAAACACCACTTCTCTTCAAAAGTTCAATAATGCCCGCCGGTGTGCAGGAAACAAAGCCCTTTTCTCCGGTACAGAGTGCGCCCACATTTTCGGGATGGAAGCCGTCCACATCCTTTTTAGGGGAAATGGCACGGATAATATCGCCTTCCTTGATATGGGCAGGCAGGGGGAGCTGCACTAAAATGCCGTTTACGTCCCCCCGGTTGTTCAGTTCGTCAATCAGGGAAAGCAGTTCCTCTTCCGTGGTTTCTTCCGGCAGTTCGTAGGCAAGGGAGCGGATACCGGTGTATTCGCATGCTTTCTTTTTGTTTCCCACATAGACACTGGAAGCCGGGTCGGAACCCACCTGAATGACCGCCAGGGTCACTTCCACGCCCTCTTCTTTCAGTCTGCTTACTTCTTCTTTTACTTCATCCTTGATTTCCTGGGATATCTTTTTTCCGTCAATAATCTGTGCCATAGGTTTCCTTTCCGCAGGTCTGTGCGACCGGAGTGCTTAGAATAATCCGACAATTTTACCGTTTTCATCCACATCAATATTGTATGCCGCAGGGTTCTTTGAGAGGCCGGGCATGGTCATGACCGTACCGGTCAGCACTACAACAAATCCGGCGCCTGCGGATACATATGCTTCCCTGACTGTCAGGTCAAAGCCTTCCGGGCGTCCCAGCTTAGTCGGGTCATCGGATAACGAATACTGGTTCTTTGCCATACATACCGGCAGATTGCCGAATCCCATGGCTTCAATCTTTTCAAGCTGCTTCTTTGCCGCAGCGGAAACAGTGACGCTGCCTGCACCGTAAATCTTCTTTGCTACGGTTTCAATCTTTTCAGTCAGGGAAAGGTCATCCTCATATAACGGCTTAAAGTGGCTTTCTTTTTCGGAAAGGGTCTTAAGCACCTTTTCGGCTAAAGCCATGCCGCCTTCGCCGCCCTTTTCCCATACTTCGGAAAGAGCAAATTCCGCGCCTCTTTCCTCACAGAAATTCTTGACATAGGAAATTTCCGCTTCCGTATCGGTAATAAAGGAGTTTAAGGTTACCACTACGGGTACGCCGTATAATTTCAGGTTTTCAATATGCTTCTCTAAGTTTACAATGCCCTTCTTCAAGGCATCTACGTTTTCTGCCGATAAATCTGCCTTTGCAACGCCGCCGTTGTATTTTAAGGCGCGGATAGTTGCCACCAGTACCACCGCATCCGGCTTTAAGCCTGCCGCACGGCACTTGATATCAAAGAATTTCTCAGCGCCGAGGTCTGCGCCGAAGCCTGCTTCCGTAATCACATAGTCCGCCATTTTTAAGGCTGCCTTAGTGGCTCTTACGGAGTTGCAGCCGTGTGCAATGTTGGCAAACGGTCCGCCGTGCACCAGTGCCGGTGTATGCTCCAGGGTCTGAATCATGTTGGGCTTTAAGGCATCCTTTAAGAGCGCCGCCATGGAGCCTACTGCCTGAAGCTGTCCCGCCGTAACGGGTTCGCCGTCCAGGTTATATGCAACCACCATACGGGATAAGCGTTCCTTTAAATCATTCATATCACTGGCAAGACATAAAACAGCCATGATTTCCGTTGCTACGGTAATGACAAAGTGGTCTTCTCTTACAAAGCCGTCCGCTTTGCTTCCCAGACCTACCACTACGTTACGCAGTACTCTGTCGTTCATGTCCAGACATCTCTTCCATACAATCTGTCTGGTGTCAATACGGAGAGCATTGCCCTGCTGGATATGGTTGTCAAGTAAAGCCGCCAGTAAGTTATTGGCAGAGGTAATGGCATGGAAATCGCCGGTAAAGTGCAGGTTCAGATCCTCCATGGGAACGACCTGTGCATAGCCGCCGCCTGCCGCGCCGCCCTTGATACCGAAGCAGGGACCTAAGGAGGGCTCTCTTAAGGCAATAATTGCCTTTTTGTTCATACGTCCGAAAGCTTCTCCCAGTCCTACGGTAGTCGTGGTTTTTCCTTCTCCTGCGGGAGTGGGGTTAATGGCAGTCACCAGAATCAGTTTTCCGTCCGGGTTGCCATCAATGCTTTTTAAGTACTCATCGGAAATCTTTGCTTTATACTTTCCGTACAGTTCCAAATCGTCAGAGGATACGCCGATTCGCTCTGCTACCTTTACAATGGGTTCCATTTCCGCCTGCTGTGCAATTTCGATGTCTGTTTTCATGTTTTTCTCCTTAGATTTCTTCCAGTAATTGTTCGAACTGTTCCTCACTCATCAGAACCTTCCGGGGTTTGGTGCCTTCATCTTCTCCGACCACACCGTAGTCATGAAGCTGGTCCATGATACGGGCTGCCCGGTTAAAGCCTATCTTAAATACCCTCTGCAGCATACCGATGGACGCCTTGTCCTTGTCGATGATAAACTTTCCCGCATCCGCAAAAAGTTCATCCACGGCACTGCCGTCCCCCGTGGCTCCACCCTGGGAAGAGCTGCTTCCGATATTTTTGATTTTTTCTTCGATATCCTCGGCGTACACATTGCCGAGTGTCTGGTTTTTCAGGAAATCCACTACATCCGAAACTTCCTTATCCGATACAAACGCACCCTGGATACGGGCGGGTTTGGAATAACCCTGCGGATAGAAAAGCATATCGCCCTTTCCTAAAAGCTTTTCCGCACCGTTCATGTCAAGGATGGTACGGGAGTCCACGCCGCTGCTTACGCTGAATGCCACACGGCTGGGCATGTTGGCTTTGATAAGACCGGTGATAACATCCACGGAAGGTCTCTGGGTTGCGATAATCAGGTGGATACCCGCTGCTCTGGCGAGCTGTGCCAGACGGCAGATGGAGTCTTCCACTTCGCCGGGACATACCATCATCAAATCCGCAAGCTCGTCAACGATAATAATCATCTGGGGCAGATTGGCGGGTACGTTTTCTCCCTTTTCCCTCATGGCGGTAATCTTTTCGTTGTAGCCCTTCAGGTCACGCACATTCAGATCCGCAAATTTCTTGTAACGGTCTTCCATTTCCGTAACTCCCCAGTGCAGGGCTGCGGAAGCCTTCTTTGGATCCGTTACAACCGGGATTAACAGATGGGGAATGCCGTTGTAAACGCTTAACTCCACCACCTTGGGGTCCACCATGATAAGCTTGACTTCATCCGGGTGTGCTTTATAGAGAATACTCATAATCAGTGTGTTGATGCAGACGGATTTACCGGAACCGGTAGCACCCGCAATCAGCATATGGGGCATCTTGCCGATGTCCGCCACAACCACCTTGCCTGCGATGTCTTTACCGACCGCAAATGCAATTTTGCTGGGGAATTCCTTGAATTCCTTTGACTCTAACAAATCCCGCAATGCCACCGGCGTATTTTCCTTGTTCGGTACTTCGATACCGATAGCCGCCTTGCCGGGAATGGGCGCTTCGATACGGATATCCGTTGCGGCAAGATTTAACTTGATATCATCCGCCAGTCCCACGATTTTGCTGACCTTAACCCCCTGCTCGGGCTGCAGCTCGTACCGGGTAACGGAAGGCCCCTGGCTGATATTGGTAATCGTTACGTTGACACCGAATGTATGTAGCGTCTGCTGCAGTCTGGCAGCCGTTTCTTTTAATTCCCTTGCGGAGTCTCCGCCGCCGCCCTTGCCCTTCTGTAAACAGGACAAAGGAGGGAACATGTATTTCTTCGGGACATTGGAAGGTGTGGCGCTGCTCTGCGGCATGCCTTCCGGTCTCGGGGTATCCGTGGTTTTCTTTTCCGGGACAACTGCCTTGGGACGGGAAAACTGTGTGCTTTCCGCCGGCTCCGGTTCTGCCTTATAGGCGGGCTCTGCGTGGAACGTAGATGCGGGAACGGCTTCCTCTTCGTCCCTGCGGAACATGCCCTCTACCTGAATGTTGTCTAAAATATCCGGGTGGATAAAGGAGTCCGCCGCAGCCGTCTTTGCCGCATGCGCCACCTTCTGTCCGGGCGTCTCCTGGGAAAATGCATCCGGCATAATGGGATGCGCCGGTTCCATGGGTGCTTCCTCTGCCGGTAAAATATCCGGCTCTTCGTTGAAGGTAATTTCGTGAATATCGTCCCGGTTCTTTTTCTCCGCCGGCTCCGTAAGTGCCGTATCCAGTATGACGCCGGACACTTTTTTATCCATACGAAGGATTTTTTCGTTCTCTTTTTCCTCTGCCTTTAAGCGGCGTGTTTCCTCTCTTCTGTGCCGCTCCTCTTCCCGGCGGATGCGCTCTTCTTCCGCTTCTTCCCGGCGGGATTCCATCAGTTCTTTCCGTCTCTGGGCATCCTCCCTGGAAAGCTCTACCACACGCTTGCTGCCGTTTTTCACACCCTTTACAAAGGATTTCTCCGTAAGTAGGATAACGGAAATCAGGCACACAATCAGTACCACTAAAACCGTGCCGATGGTGTCCAGAAAATGCAGAAAAAGGTAGGCAAGGCTGCCGAACAGGGCGCCGCCGCCCGTATGTTCTTCACTGCTAAACTGGTAGAGAGCCTTTATGCTGTATGATTCCTTCATGATGTCGGGATCACCGGCAATCAGTTCACAGATTACCCCCGCCATGCAGAACAGGATGGCTCCCGCCACAATTTTGCGTACCGCTGCGGAACTGCCGCCGTTAGCGGAAAAGAAAGCGATTGCTAAAAACAAAAGAATGGAAAACGCATACGCCGGAAGACCGAACAGTCCGAACAGAATACTGCTGATACCTTTGCCGACCGGACCCAGTATGCCGAAATTGCATAAAAAAAGAACCACTGCTACCGCAAAGAACAAAATCAGGGAAATCTCATGAAACAGTTCGGTTTCCTGCTCCGTATAGACTCTTTCCTGCTGTCTGGAGGACCTGGAACTGCTGCTTTTTCTCCGGGTAGTCGATTTTTTAGATGTCTGTTTTGCTGCCATGATAAAACACTCCTATTGCAGTCCCGGTACTGTACGCAGGACTCTAATCACCCCAAATCAGGGCAATGTAAGTATTATATCATTTTTCATCCGTCTTGTCACCATGTATACAATATTTTGCCTATTTGCTTTCGCCATTTTCTCTATCCGCATCTATGAGGGAATGCAGTTTTTTAAGGGCATCCCGGATGCCGCCCACTTCGTTGATAATGCCCTCCTTTACGGCTTCCTCCCCCACTAAAATGGTGCCCACGTCCTTGGTGAGCATTTTCGTTTCCATCATGAGCTGCTCCAGTCTTTCCCTTGAAATTTCGCAGTGGCTGCTGACAAAGCCCGTAATCCTATCCTGCATCTGTTTGAAATAATCAAAGGTCTGGGGTACACCGATGACCATACCGGTCATTCTCACCGGATGGATAACCATGGTGCCCGTGGGGACAATAAAGGAATAGTCCGTACTGACGGCTATGGGGATGCCGATGGAATGACTGCCGCCAAGCACCAGGGACACGGTGGGCTTGGACAGGGACGCCACCATTTCCGCAATGGCAAGCCCCGCTTCCACATCTCCGCCCATGGTGTTCAACAAAACCAGCACGCCCTTTATTTCCTCACTGTCCTCAATAGCGGCAAGCTTCGGCAGAATATGCTCGTACTTGGTGGTTTTGGCGGAGCTGCTTAAATTGTCGTGTCCTTCTATTTCCCCGATAATGGTAAGTAGGTGTATCGTATCCTCCCGGGCATTGTGATTTAAAATGACCTGACCGGTCTTTTCTATCTGTTCATCCTGATTTTTGTTTGCTTCCATGAAAACCGTCCTTTCCGTGCGGCAGCTTATCCGTTCCGGCAAAATCCTTTTTCAGGCTTTTGCGCCTTGGATAAAAAAGGATAAGAAAAAAGGAACTGCCGCAGCAATTCCTTTTTAGGATATCCTGATTTTCAATTTTCATGTTATTTCAAATCAAAATCATCCGCATCGGATACCTGAATGTCGTACTTCATTTTCTCGGGCGGTACTTCAAACTTATATCCCATGCTCTTCTTCTCATGCTTCTTCGGCAGGGGAAGCGGATTTTCGATATATTTGATTTCTTTTTCTCCGTTCTCCGGCTGTCTGTAACGGTCGGTAGATCCGTTGGAAACTCTATCAGGGGTCTGCTTTTTTACAGGAACCGAAATCTGAGGTTTTACAGGAGCCGGAGCCTGCGTTTTTACAGGAGCCGGAGCCTGCACCACACCTGGCATATAGAATAAATTCTGCATGCCGGCGGCCAAAAGGACAACCAGCGCATGGAACAAAAGATAACCGTAGCCCATGGCGGGTGTTTCCACCTTAAAGAAACAGAACAGGGCGATAACCGTAGCAAACACCACCCAGATTAACTGGTTCTCCGACTCCTTTTTCAGGAAGAAGGAAGGAATGCCCAGCATCAGTAAAAACAGGACAATGATAACCCACAGAACATCTTTTCCGGTTACGGATGTACTCAGTTCGTATAAGGACATACTGCCCTTCGGCCCGAAGGTTTCTACCCAGGCTCCCATAATCCGCTGTAAGGAAGAATGGTTCTGCCAGACGTCAATCATCATAAACAGTCCCTTGCCTGCAAAGTAGCCTAATGCAAGCAGTAAAACATGCATGGTGAAGCTTTCCTTTTCTCCGTTTTCATCCAGCCAGTCGGGTCTGTTTTTCTTTAAGAATTTCACGAAAACCAGCAGGGAAATCAGGGAGAGACCTATGGCATCCAGGTATGTCAGAAAACCGATGCCGAGTCCCGATGCAAATAAAAGCAGGGCATTCTGCCATTTTAAGGAAGCGCTCTCCCTCTCTTTTTCATAGTAAAAGCCGATTATAAGCAGCACCAGACCGTATAACAGGGCATACAATACCTCCGGCGAATACTGTAGTCCGGCATTTACAAAGAAAGGAAATACCGTTGCCGTAATCAGGAAAAAGAAGGCTCCGATTCTGCCAATCAGTTTCTTTAAGGCAAAATACCATATAAGAGAGGAAATCGTCTGCAATACAATCTGCAGAATGAATCCTGCCGCAAAGTGATTGCCCACAACGTAAAATACGCCCCGCAGTAAACAATAATAAAAATACTCCATACTCTGCGCCGTCAGGGGAATTGCCTGTCCGGTCACTTTTGCGCCTTCAAAATAACAGATATCCCGGTAAACCGCCAAGGCCGCAGCCGCATTCAGCATGAGGGCACGGATAACCACACCCGTCACCAGAAGTACGCCCACAGCGATTGCCTCAAAGGCGGCGGAAGCCTGCACGGGCGGCCTTGCCGCCGTATAGCGACCCACACACCACCGGATAAGGGCAAACAGTCCCGCCACTAAGAAAAGCGGCAGGCAGGATATGCAGATAAGGGCGCTTTTATCGGTTATGGAAAGGCTTTGCAGTCCCGAAACCGTCAGACCGAAATAAGCAAAGCCGATCAAGACTATGTAGCAAGCCCAAAGCACATAGCTGAACTTGTTTTTCACAAAAGCCATATTACTCCTTTTTTGCAAAGGGTTAAATCTGTTCTAACGCCTGTGCAAGGTCATCTATAATGTCGGAAACGTTTTCGATACCAACGGACAGACGAATCAGATCAGGGGCAACGCCCGCTTCCTTTAACTGTTCGTCGTTCATCTGTCTGTGTGTATGGCTGGCAGGATGAAGCACACAGGTCCGGGCATCCGCAACATGGGTCACGATGGCAGCCAGCTTCAGTTTATCCATCAGCTCTTCTGCTGCTTTTCTTCCGCCCTTTAAGCCGAAGCTGATGACACCGCAGGTGCCGTTCGGCATGTATTTCTGTGCCAGTTCATAGTATTTGTTGCTCTTTAAGCCGGGATAGTTGACCCAGGCAACCTTTTCGTGGCTTTCCAAAAATTCCGCAACCGCCTGCGCATTGCTGCAGTGTCTTTCCATACGGAGAGGCAGCGTTTCCAGTCCTAAATTCAGGATAAAGGCATTAAACGGCGCCTGGATGGAACCGAGGTCCCTCATAAGCTGGGAGGTTGCCTTTGTTATGTAAGCGGCTTTACCGAATTTTTCGGTATAAGTGATACCGTGGTAAGACTCGTCCGGGCTGCAGAGTCCGGGGAATTTGTCCGGGTATTTACTCCAGTCGAAATTGCCGGAGTCCACAATGGCTCCGCCTACGGTAGCGGCATGTCCGTCCATGTACTTGGTCGTGGAATGGGTGACAATGTCGGCTCCGAAATCGAACGGATTGCAGTTAATGGGGGTGGCAAAGGTATTGTCCACAATGAGAGGTACCTGATGGTCATGGGCAAGCTTGGCAAACTTTTCAATATCAAGCACTACCAGTGCAGGGTTTGCAATGGTCTCCGCCACTACGCACTTAGTGTTCTCCTGAAAAGCTTCCGCAATTTTCTCAGCCGGCCAGTCAGGGTCAACCACGGTACAGGAAATACCCATTTTTTTCATGGTAACCGTCAGCAGGTTAAAAGTGCCTCCGTATACGGTAGAAGAAAGAACCACATGGTCCCCTGCCTCACAGATATTGAATACCGCATAATTGTTGGCCGCCTGACCGGAGCTTGTCAGCATTGCGGCAACACCGCCCTCTAATTCGCAGATTTTGGCTGCAACGCAGTCATTGGTCGGATTTTGCAGTCTGGTGTAGAAATAACCGGACGCCTCTAAATCAAACAGTTTTCCCATCTGTTCGGAAGTATCGTACTTAAAGGTGGTAGACTGGTAAATCGGCAGGATACGGGGTTCGCCGCACGTAGGCTTCCATCCCGCCTGTACACATATTGTTTCTTTCTTCATAGGTTTCCTCTTCCTTCCTTAGTCGTCCCAGTTATGGTATACTGCCTGCACATCATCGTCTTCATCCAGAAGGTCGAGGGTACGCTGCAGATTTTTGATGGCGGTTTCATCTGTAAGGGTTACATAGTTCTGGGGAATCATGGTAACTTCCGCACTCATCATGGGAATACCGGCATCCTCCAGTGCCTTTCTTACCTCTTCAAAGCTGTCGGGGTCGGTCAGCACTTCGTATACATCCTCTTCTTCACTGAAATCCTCCGCACCGGCATCCAGCACCTGCATCATCAGTTCATCCGAATCCGCTTCGTATTCTTCTTTATCGATTAAAATCTGACCCTTCTTGTCAAACATAAAGGAAACGCAGCCGGGAGTACCGATGTTGCCCTGTCCCTTTGTGAAAGCGCTTCTCACATTGGCAGCCGTACGGTTCTTGTTGTCGGTCAGTGCGTCTACGATAATGGCGATACCGCTGGGACCGTAGCCTTCGTATGTAACGTATTCATAGTTGACGCTTCCCAGGTCTCCGGCAGCCTTCTTGATGCCTCTGTCGATGGTATCATTGGGCATGTTGTTGGCTTTTGCCTTTGTAATAACCTGTGCCAGTTTAAAGTTGTTGGCAGGGTCGGGACCGCCTTCCTTGACCGCTACGGCAATTTCTCTTCCGATAATGGTAAAAATCTTGCCTTTTGCCGCATCATTCTTTTCCTTTTTATGCTTAATGTTCGCAAATTTTGAATGTCCTGACATATTCTTTCTCCTTAGATTTTCTTATTTTATTTTTTCCGGTAAAACCTCACATTAAAATATACCATTATTGGCGATTTCCGTCAAGTTTGGCATTTGTCTTATGTATTCAGTTCCAGACTTATCATGAGCGCCCTGTTGACCTTCTGCATAATCTGGGCATCCAGGTGGCACACCTTATCCTTCAGCCTTTTTTTGTCTATGGTACGGAGCTGCTCCAAAAGCACCACGGAGTCCTTATCCATATCGTATTTTTCCGTGGAAAGCTCGATATGTGTGGGCAGCTTTGCCTTGTTCATTCTGGAAGTAATGGCAGCGCAGATAATTGTGGGACTGTGTTTGTTGCCCACATCGTTCTGGACAATCAGAACCGGCCGGATACCTCCCTGCTCGGAACCGATAACCGGACGTAAATCCGCGTAATAAATATCTCCTCTTCTCATAAAAAACATCCCTTCTTCTAAATCTGGTATTAGTATTTCCAGTTTATCTGAAGGTATACCATTTCCGTTTTCTATTCCCGTAAAAGGTCCGTAGCACAAAGTCCCATGCCCATTTCCCTTTTTGCTGCGGCATCCCCCGCACAGGCATGCAGGTATACGCCCGCCACCGCCGCTTCGTAGGGGGAAAGTCCGCCTGCCAGCATGGCGCCTGTCATGCCGGATAAAACATCCCCGCTTCCCGCCGTTGCCATCCGGTCGTTGCCCGCCGTGTTTAAGAATATTTTATGGCTGCCGTCGCAGACGTAGGTTCTGGCGCTTTTTCCGGCGATTACCGCATGAATATCCGCCTGCAGCTTCCGGGTGGCGGCAAGTTCATCCTCCTTCACCTCGGAAACCGGAACATGAAGGAGTCTCGCAAGCTCTCCCATATGGGGCGTAAGAACCAGATTTCCGCCTCTTTGCGCCGCCAGCTTATAAAGTGCTTCCTCCCTGCTTAACGCGTTCAGGGCGTCCGCATCCAGAAGCAGCTTTTTCTCCTGGTTCCGTAAAAACAGTTCCGTAAGCGTCCGTGCCGATTCTTTCTCCCCCAGTCCGGGACCTGCCAAGAGCACATCCGCCCAGTCCATGCTTTTCTTAAGTTCTTCCCGCTCTGCTTCGGAAAGTCCGTCTTCTTTTTCATAGGAAAAAATCATGGCTTCCGGTAAACTCATAAGCACTGTCTCCCGGATGCATTCGGGAATGACCAATTTTACCATGCCCACTCCCGCCCGGTAAGCGCTTTTCGCACAGAGGACAGCCGCTCCCGCCATATTTTTACTGCCGGCCGCAATCAGGATTTTTCCGAAAGTGCCCTTGTTGCCGTCCGGTCTGCGGTTTTGAAAGAGGGAACGTCCGTCCCCCGTCAGGGTATACATGCCAGGCTCCCCTGTCCGGAAGCTTTTTTCCGTAATGCCGATGTCCGCAGTCCTTACCTTTCCGGCATAGGAAGCCCCCGGATACAGATAAAGCCCTCTTTTGGCAAAGCCGAAGGTAACGGTTCTGTCCGCCATGATTGCCGTCCCCCAGATTTTGCCCGTGTCCGAATCGATGCCGGAAGGAATATCCGCCGCCACCACCTTTCCCGGAAGGTCGTTTATGGTTTCAATCACCTGCTTATAATCCCCGGTTATCGTTCGGGAAAGTCCGGTGCCAAACAGGGCATCCACGATAACGGAATACTCCTCCGCCGGGAAACCGTCCTCTCCAAAGCTTACCACCGGGACGCCGTAAGCCTGTAAAATCCGGTATTCGTAAGCGGCAGCTTCGCTTAATTTTTCCTTATTTCCCACAAGCAGGACCTTCGCTTCCACGCCCCTGTCCGCAAGGAGTCTTGCGCAGGCAAGGCCGTCGCCGCCGTTATTGCCCGTACCGCATACGCAGAGTGCTTTTGCCTCCCAGGGCTTTTTACGGGCATCATTTAAGAGAAGCATGCATTCGTCCGCAAGGGCAAGCGCCGCCCGCTCCATCAAAACCTCCGTGTGTATGCCGATATTCTGTATGGTATAAGTATCATATGCCCGCATCTCGTCCGCCGTTACAAGGCTGACAGGCAGGATTTGGTTTTTCTTTTCCATATCATTTGAAAAAGGACTGTTGTGCTCAACCGTCCTCTTTACTCTCCTTATTTCCGTATTCTCCGTCAAACAGATTGATGACATCCGCTCCGAAAATGGAATGCATATAGGAATACAGCTCCTGATTTTTCTGCTCCATTTCCTGTTTCCGGATAAGTTGTTTTTTTAATTCTATCCTCGTATCCCTTATCCATTCCTCCGCTGCCGCAATGCTTGCCGTATTTTCGTTGAGCTGCCGGTAGCAGATATCCATGGTGGCAAACATCAGTTTTTTGTTGACCGCCTTTATTTCGTCCGGCAGGGCATTTAACTCCAGCCGGTAGTCCTTGAGCTTCTCGTTGCACTCGGCAATGAGCCTCTTGTGCTCTTCGATTTTTTTCTCGGTTGCCTTGTCTTCCTTTTTGTTGTAGGCGTCTGCCAGCGGAATGATTTCTTCCATCAGCTTCTTCTTTAAGGCAGCTGTCTTTTTTCCTTCCGTAGCCGCCCTGCCCTGCTTCTTTAAGAGCTCGTTCAGCTCCTCCTGCAGCACTTTTACGGCCGGGGTGGCTTCCTCGTTTCCGAACAGCTTGTGCCAGTTATGGTCCAGTGTCAGCACCGGGATATTGTAGGCGTTTACCGCCTCATAAAAGTCTTTTTCTTTCTTCTTCATTCAGATGCCTTTCCGGTAAATTTACCTCTACGCATCAGCTTCTTCTTTCTTCCGGTTTTCCTGCTCCAGATTGTAGGAAAGCTTCATCAGACTGTCCGAAAGATGAACGTTTTCCACCTGGATTTCGGGCGGAACCTGTAAATCCACATGCGCGAAATTCCAAATAGCGCGGACGCCGCATTTCACCAATACCTCCGCCACGTCAATGGCACTGTTTTTGGGAATGGTGAGCACCGCAATGTCAATATCGTTTTCCTGCATGAACGCTTCCATTCTGTCCATGGGCTGAACGGTAATTTCCCGGACCTTTTCTCCCCAGAGCGCCGGATTTTTATCGAATATTCCCTTTAAGATAAAGCCCCTCTTTTCAAAGTTCATATAATTGCCGAGAGCCCGTCCGAGATTGCCGGCGCCGATGATGATCAGCCGGTGGGTCTTGTCGAGTCCCAGTATTTTTCCGATTTCCGTATACAGATAATCTACATTATAGCCGTAACCCTGCTGTCCGAAGCCGCCGAAATTGTTGAAATCCTGCCGTATCTGCGACGCGGTTACCTGCATTCTGCGGGAAAGTTCCTGCGAAGAAATGCGTTCCACTCCTTCATCCTTTAAGTCTCCCAAGTAACGGAAATAACGTGGCAGACGCCCGATAACCGCCTGGGAAATGCCTTTTCCTTCCACACTAACGCCTCCTGTTTTATAGCTTGCTTTTCCATAAGAATTTATATTTTATTATATAAGAGTGTTAAAAAATTGTCAACGCAGACGCGCCCCACACAGAAAAATTTGACATTATTTTTCCATGACGGTAAACTATAGAAAGCAAAACAGAATGTGAGGAACAAACCATGATACTTTCCTGTCAGAACATACAGAAAGCATTTGTCGGAAACGAAGTCTTAAAAGAAATTTCTTTTCATATAGAGGACCATGAAAAAGCAGCTATTGTGGGCATCAACGGTGCCGGTAAGTCCACTCTGCTTAAGATTATTGTAGGCGAAATGGCAGCCGATGACGGCCAGGTCATTTTAGGCAAGGGAAAAAGCCTGGGGTATCTTTCCCAGAATGCCGGACTGTCGGATGATAACACCATCTACGAAGAGCTTTTGTCCGTAAAGCAGGATTTGATTGCCCTGGAGCATAAAATACGGGAAACCGAAAAGTCCATGAAGGATGCGGATGAAGAAAGCCTTGCCGGGATTATGGAGGAATACAGCCAGCTCACCCACCGTTTTGAGGCAAGCGGCGGTTATGTATACAAAAGTGAGCTCATCGGAGTCTTAAAGGGGCTGGGCTTTACGGAGGAAGAATTTGATAAAAAAACCTCCGCCCTCTCTGGCGGTCAGAAAACCCGTGTGGCGCTGGGACGTCTTCTGCTTTTGTCCCCCGACCTTATTATTTTAGACGAGCCCACCAACCATCTGGATATGCAGTCCATTGCATGGCTGGAAACCTACCTGAAAAATTACAGGGGTGCGGTTTTAATCGTTTCCCATGACCGCTTCTTCTTGGACAGGCTGGCTACCAAAATCATTGAAATCGACAACGGACGCTCCACCGTATTTGCCGGCAACTATTCCGACTATGCCGTCAAAAAGGAACAGCTCCGCATTGCCCAGTGGAATGCCTATATGAACCAGCAGCAGGAAATCAGGCATCAGGAGGAGGTTATCGAAAAGCTCCGCTCCTTTAACCGGGAAAAATCCATCAAGCGTGCGGAAAGCCGCGAGAAAATGTTAAATAAAATAGATGTGCTGGACAAACCCACGGAAGTAAAATCCGATATGCATCTGACCCTGACCCCCGCCGTATTAAGCGGCAACGATGTGCTGACCGTGGAGGACTTAAAAAAATCCTTCGGCTCCCAGATGCTCTTCTCCCACCTTTCCTTCCAGTTAAAGCGTGGGGAGCATGTGGCAATCATCGGAGACAACGGCACCGGCAAAACCACGATCTTAAAAATCATCAACCGGCTCATCGAAGCGGACGCCGGAAGCTTTCGATTAGGCTCCAACGTGGAAATCGGTTACTACGACCAGGAACACCATGTACTGCATGATGAAAAAACCCTCTTTGAAGAAATTTCCGATGAGTATCCGTACCTGGACAACACCCGCATCCGCAATGTACTGGCGGCTTTCCTCTTTACCGGGGATGATGTTTTTAAGCGGATTGCCGATTTGAGCGGCGGTGAAAAAGGCCGTGTCAGCCTGGCAAAGCTGATGCTCTCCAATGCCAACTTTTTAATTCTGGACGAGCCCACCAACCATTTGGATATTATGTCAAAGGAAATCTTGGAGGATGCCTTAAACCACTACGAAGGCACCGTACTCTATGTTTCCCACGACCGTTATTTTATCAACAAAACCGCCCATCGCATCCTGGAGCTTTCCGGCGGGGACTTTACCAATTATCTGGGTAACTACGACTACTACCTCTTAAAGAAAGAACAACTGGCAGTAAATACCCCCGCTGCATCCGCCGCTGCTCCCACCGAGGATACGGAAAGCAAAACGGACTGGAAACAGCAGAAAGAGGAACAGGCACAGAAACGAAAGAAAGAAAACGACTTAAAAAAATGCGAACAGCGGATTGAAAAGTTAGAAGAAGAAAAAGCATCCCTGGAAGAAAAGATGTGCGACCCTTCCATCGCAACGGATGTGGGAAAGCTGCAGGAGCTTTCCAAAAAAATCGAAGAAACGGACAACCGGCTTTCAGAAGCGTACGAAGAATGGGAAAGGCTTGCGGAATAAACCGCAAGCCTTTTTTTCTGCATATACTGCAATCACTTTATGTTTTTTACATTGCTTCGTATGTTTTACGGATTTCTTTGATAAAGTTCTCGCTGTTTAATACGGTGACATCCTTTAAGGAGGTAATCAGGGCAAGATCCTTGGTCATTCTGCCGCTTTCAATGGTGGAAAGGGTTGCCTTTTCCAGCTTATCCGCAAATTCTACCAGCTCCCTGATGCCGTCTAACTCGCCGCGCTTTCTTAAAGCTCCGGTCCATGCAAAAATGGTAGCCACGGAGTTTGTGGAGGTTTCCTCTCCCTTTAAGTGCTTGTAGTAATGACGCTGTACGGTTCCGTGTGCGGCTTCGTATTCGTATACGCCGTTCGGGGAAACCAGTACGGAAGTCATCATGGCGAGGGAACCGAAGGCGGAAGAAACCATATCGGACATTACATCGCCGTCGTAGTTCTTGCATGCCCAGATGAAACCGCCCTCTGCCTTCATGACTCTTGCTACCGCATCGTCAATCAGGGTGTAGAAATAAGTGATGCCGGCTTCCTCAAATTTCGCCTTGTATTCGTTTTCATAAACCTCTGCAAAAATATCCTTGAAGGTATGGTCATACTTTTTGGAAATGGTATCCTTTGTGGCAAACCATAAATCCTGCTTTAAGTCCAGTGCATAGGAAAAGCATGCTCTTGCAAAGCTGGTGATGGACTTGTCGGTGTTGTGCATGCCCTGCAGCACACCTGCGCCGGTAAAATTATGTATCAATTCCCTGGTCTCGGTGCCGTCCTCTGCGGTAAATACCAGTTCTGCCTTTCCGGGGCCCGCAATCTTCATTTCGGTATTCTTATACACATCGCCATAAGCATGTCTTGCCAGCGTAATGGGCTTTTTCCAGTTCTTTACGCAGGGTTCGATGCCCTTTACCACGATGGGGGTACGGAATACGGTGCCGTCTAAAATGGCACGGATGGTGCCGTTGGGGCTCTTCCACATTTCCTTTAAGTTGTACTCCGTCATACGCGCTGCATTGGGGGTAATGGTCGCACACTTTACGGCTACTCCGTACTTTAAGGTGGCATTGGCGCTGTCCACGGTTACCTGGTCGTTGGTTTCGTTTCGGTATTCCAGACCAAGGTCATAGTACTCGGTCTTCAAATCGATAAAGGGCAACAACAGTTCATCCTTGATCATCTTCCAAAGGATTCTTGTCATTTCATCTCCGTCCATTTCCACCAAAGGGGTAGTCATCTGAATTTTACTCATTTTGCTGTGTCCTCGCTTTCTTTTTCCTGTTTCGCTGCTGCATTGTTTTCATAGGCTTCATGTAAGCCGTTCTTTACCATGTTTTCATAGGCATTTATCATATGCATATGGGCAAGCCGTTCCGCCTCGTCGGCATTTCTGTCCTTGATTGCCAGCATGATTTTCTCATGCTCTTCGTTGGATGCCATGCTCCGTTCCGGTGTGGAAAGGGTTTTTCTGCGCACCCGCAGTACATAGGCGTGGAAATCCCTCAGTTGGTGCTCCAGCATTTTGGAATCGCAGGCTTCGTATAAAATTTCATGAAACCGGTTGTCCAGTTCGGGAAGCTGCTCCATATGCCCCTTGGAAGCATGGAACTTGGCAAGGTACACACATTCCTCCAGTTCGTCTAACTGCTCCTTTGTAATGTGCTCCGTTGCCCATCTGGCGCACAGTCCCTCCAGACGAGAACGTATCATATAGATGTCCTTCACATCCTTTTCCGTGATACCGGTTACATAAGCGCCTTTGTTGGGGATTATCTGGATGAGCCCTTCTAACTCCAGCTGCCGGAAGGCTTCCCGGACAGGGGTACGGCTGACGCCCATTTCTTCCCCGATGGCAACTTCTTTCAATTCCTCATAATCGGCATATTTTCCGTTCAGGATATCCTCCCTTAACTTATGAAAAATACGCCCTCGCAGGGAGTACTTGTCCGTCACTTCCTGCTTCACATCATACTTTTCCAATGTTTGCTCCCATCTGTCTGCAAAGCCGCATTTCCCGGGTTATTTCCCGATGGTAAGATGCTTCTCTTCACAGATTTCATTAATCACTTTCACCAATTCTTCATCGGTCAGAACCGTTACACGTCCGTCCGCATACTGGGCATCCACCCACTTCTTGATTTCCTGTACCAGCTCGCTGTTCTTGTCCACATGCTGCTCTTCTTTTAACTTGTAATAGGTGTTAATCCAGTGAGCAATGCCGGCAAGACCGGAGGTATTGGAAACTGCGCACAGAACCGGTCTGTTCAAGAATTTTTCCGTATCAAAGATATTGTAAATCTCTTCGTTTTTCAGAAGTCCGTCCGCATGGATACCGGCTCTCGTTACATTGAAATTCTTTCCGACGAAGGGCGTTCTTTCCGGAATATGATAACCGATTTCCTTCTCATAATACTCTGCCAGTTCGGTAATGACCGTGGTATCCATACCGTTTAAGTTGCCGCGGAGCTGGGCATATTCAAATACCATGGCTTCCAGAGGCGTGTTGCCGGTACGTTCGCCGATACCGAAAAGGGAGGTATTGACGCCGGAGCAGCCGTACAGCCATGCCGTGGTGGAGTTGGAAACTGCCTTGTAGAAATCGTTGTGTCCGTGCCATTCCAGGTTGGCATGGGGCACGCTGGCATTGGTATGCAGGGCGTAAATGATACCCTGTACGCTTCGGGGAATAACGGCGCCGGGATAGTTGACACCGTAGCCCATAGTATCGCAGGCGCGCACCTTGATGGGTATTTTATATTCCTCCTGCAGCTTCATAAGCTCTAAGCAGAACGGTACCACATAGCCGTAAATATCCGCTCTGGTGATATCCTCTAAGTGGCATCTGGGGCTGATGCCCTCTTCCAGACACTCCTTGATAACGCTTAAATAATGCTCCATCGCCTGTTTTCTTGTCATCTTGAGCTTTAAGAAAATGTGATAGTCGGAGCAGCTTACTAAAATACCGGTTTCTTTCATACCGATTTCTTTTACTAATTTAAAGTCTTCCTTACTGGCGCGGATCCAGCTGGTTACCTCGGGGAACTCATAGCCCCTCTCCATACATTTATAGACCGCATCCCTGTCCTTTTTGCTGTAAAGGAAAAATTCCGAAGCACGGATCATACCGTTGGGACCGCCCAGCTTATGCAGATAGTCGTAAATAGTCACAATCTGCTCCGTGGTATACGGCGCTCTTGACTGCTGTCCGTCACGGAAGGTGGTATCGGTAATCCAGATATCCTTTGGCATATTGTGAGGCACAATTCTGTCGTTGAAAGGTATCTTCGGTATCTCGGAATAAGGAAACATATTTCGGAATACATTGGGTTTCTCCACATCATCCAGAATATACATATGCTCTTCTATTTCCAGAAGATTATTTCTCGTATTCATGTTCACCGGACGATTGTCAAATGTTTCATTTTCTCTCATGATTGGAAGCCTCTTTCTTCTATTGTTAAATCTCGTATAATTGTATACAATCATACCGAGTCTGTCAATACCCTTTTCACATGCAGCATGCCGTACCCCTGTAAATTGTCCGGTTCTTTTAGTCTGACACAGCCCTTAAGCAGCCGGTACTTTGCCTGCTCCTTGCTTAAATCCGGATATTTTTCCAATAAAAGTGCCAGACAGCCGCTCACCATGGGCGTTGCCATGGAGGTGCCGCTTTTTGCCGTATAGGCTCCCTGGGTACGCGCGCCCGCTTTCCGGTAGAAAGCATTGCAGGATACAATTTCCGTCCCCGGCGCCACTAAGTCCGGCTTCCGGTATAAAACGCCCTCCCGTCCTCTGGAAGAGTAGATTTCGCAGCTCTTCTTTCCGCTTCGCCTCTCCTTGTCATAACACCCCACGGTAATGAGCCTCGGGCTCTCTCCCATATAGGAAATACTGCCCGGCGCCGGTCCGTTGTTCCCCGCCGCACAGACCACCAGAAGTCCTTCTTCCCATGCTTCCTCCATTTTTTTTCTAAGAAGCATTTCCTTTTTTTCCGGCATCGTGCCGCCGAATCCCACCGAGATATTCACGATGCGTATTTTCCATCTGTCCTTGTTTTCCAAAATCCAGGAAAGTCCTTTAAGCATGGCTTCCACACTGCCGTCCCCCTGCTCGTTTAAGACCTTTCCCACAATTAGGCTCGCCCGAGGCGCCACGCCCCGGTATCTGCCTCTCGAAAGCAGACCGCTTCCCGCGGCAATCCCGCACACGTGGGTGCCGTGTCCGCAGTCGTCATATACATAGGGCATACCGTTTACAAAGTCCCGGAATGCCAGTATTCTCCCTCCGAAATCGGGATGCGTGGAAATACCGGTGTCCAGCACGGCTATGGTTATGCCCTCACCGCCGCCTTTTCCGGTAAAGTCCTCGCATCCAATCTGTTTTCTTGCTATAAACATAAAAAAAAGACTCCGGCTTTTCTCTTATTCTATGCCGAAGTCTTTGTTCCGTTCTATGACGGCCTGTCCGCCGTTTACCTTTGTCTGTCCGTAAACCTTACTGTCACTCACACTCAGAAACACGTAATCGCCCGTATGGGTAACGGGAAAGCTTATCTTTCCTTCCTCTCCCGTGTAGGAAATATTTTCCAACTGTCCTTCCTTATCCACGGTAAGGACACGGATATCGCCGTATTTCAGGTAATCGGGCAGTGTCACATTAAGGGTGAGTTTTCCTTTGTTAAGCTGCTCTATGGAAACCGGATACGCCGCATCCGTAAGGGAAAATGTCACCGTAAGCTTTTCTCCTTCCGGTCTGCCTCCGTACAGACTCTCATATGCCGTTTCCACCGCATCGGAGCTTTCCTGTTCCACTGCCGTAAGCACGTAGGAACCCTTTCCCGTAAAATCCGCCGCAAAACTACAACTGCTTACCTGATTGTTTATTTTTAATCCCTCTTCCGCCTCCGTTAGCTGCAGATAAGGGGTAAACTCTTCGTCCGTTTTTTCTTCCGTATGCTCTATACGGCTCACGCCCTTCAGGCACACATCCCGGTAAGATGTATTTGTCATTTTTTCCGCTGTCTCTTCATAGGAAACAACCGGCAATGCGTCCGTACTTTCAAACACCACAAAGCATTCTTCTTCTGGAAGCGCCGTGTCCGTAAAATCAATGCACCGCAGCCCCAGTTCTTTCACTCCGGCCCCAATGACGAAGCCGCTTACGGGACAGCCGGCAAAAGCCCTGTCCGCTATTTTGGCAAGCCCGCTTCCGCCTGTCACCGTTTTAAGATTGCTGCAGTTATAAAAGGCGGCTTCTCCCACCTCCGTAACGGAATCCGGCAGAACCACCGATGTTATCCGGGTATCGCCCATAAACACTTCCGGTCCGATTTTCTTTACCCCTTCGGGAATGGTTACTTCTTCCGCTTCTCCCCGGTAGGCAAGTAAAATTCCGTCGCCCACAATCAGGAAATCATCGCCCGTGCCTGCAAGCCAGGTCTTTAGCCAGGCGCTCTGGGAAAATGCCTTGGGTGCAATCTCCGTTACCGTCACCGGTATCTGTACCTTGGTGAGCCTGTCGCAATGATAAAAAGCACCGTAGCCGATGGTTTTTAATCCGTACGGAAGCACCGCTTCCCGCAGATTGCTGCGGGCATAGGACAATTCTCCCACATACGTGACATTGGGAAAAACATATCCGGACAGACCCTTACTTTTGTAATAGGCGCGGGCTGCCACCTTGCCGTCCTCTGTCACGGCGCGTTTGCTGATGCCTTCATTCTTTTTTAAAGGTGTTTTTTCTATACTGTTGTCACTGTCCCCGGTACTTACGGAGCCGTCATTGCCGCCCGTTTCCATGCCGGAGTCCTCCGTGCTTTTATCCCGGTAGAAGATAAAAGCCTTGTTGCCTACCACATAGCTGCTTCCGATTTCCTTGCTTTTGCCGGCAGATGCTCCTTCCGCTTTTGCAGAAGTAAACGCACCTGCTGACAGTATCACGGAAAGCAGTACGGCAAGCATACCTTTTCCATATCTTTTCATAAGCTTTCCTTCATCTTTCAAACCGGAGCTTGCCCCAATTTATGCAGGAACCTTTTTATACACTCTGTCTTTCTTTACAAACAGGATAACTGCCATACCGGTCAGGGCAATCACCGCAAACCACTTGGGAGAAATATCTCCGGTCTTGGGGGAACTGTCCGTTACACCGTTTGCCGTAAGCTGGCTGGTATTGACATAAATCACATACGGTGAAAAATGCTCTGCGGTAAAGGTTACACAGGATACTCCGTCAATGGTGGTAAATTTCGGTGTCAGCTTATCTAACTTGTCGTTGACCACACCCGCTACCTTGTTGTTGCCGGCATAGGTAATCATGGAATCCGGCAGAGGCAGGGTTATGGAAATGGACAATCCCGTGGTATCTGTAATCTTGGTCTTGCCGGTGGAATCGTAAAGGGAAATATCCATCGGGAAATATTTTACATTATCAAGACTGCCGTATTCGTCCATCAGAGCCTTCACAACTGCTTCGGAAGCGGCTGAATCCTCCGTGATCTTAATGACAAAGTTATCGGAAGAGCCCTTTACCGTTGCGGAAACCACACCGGTATTGGATAAACCGTTTTTGTCAATGACAACGGTGGAGCCGGTCTTATTGCCGCCTGTGTTGTTGTTTTTATTGGTACTGTTGCCACCGGAAACACTTGTGTTGCCACGGTTTCCGGAAGTGCCGGAGCCTGTGTTTCCGTTCGTCGTTTTATTTGTGTAGTTTGCCGTAACGGTTGCGTTGGCAGCAGGCATCACCATGGTTGTGGCAGATACCGTATCACTGGCAAATTTAATGCTCGTATTGTCAGAAGTCCACTTGGAGAACTGCTGGTTGCTTGCCGGCTCATTGGCAATGACAATAACCGTAGCTCCTGCCACATAGCTGCCGGAACCCTGTCCGTTCTTTACCGTCAGGGTATACAGTGTATTGGCATTTCCGCCGCTCACGGTGCTGTTTCCGTGGTTGCCGTTTCCGCCGTTATTCCCGTTGTTACCGCCGTTATTTCCACCGTTGTTGCCGGTGCTGTTCTTTTCATACTGGGCATATACATCCGTATCCTTCTGGATATTGGTAATGGCAGGACGCCAGCCGGTAAAGGTATATCCGGTTCTGGTAGGCGCCTGGGGAAGAATGGCATCTTCACCGGCTGCAACCTTCTGGGTATAAAGTACCTTATCGTCATAGTCAATAAAGCGAACGGTAAACTTGGTTTCTTCGGAGTCAATCTTACGGTACTGTGCCGTAATGTCCATGTTGCGGCTTACCTTGGTAAAATCGGAGGGAATCCAGCCCTCAAATACGTAGCCTTCCCGTTTCGGATCTGCCGGTGCAACCGCATCCATACCGATTAAAACCTCCTGTTCGCTGAGTACGGAGCCGTCATAGTCCCAGAAAATAACCTTGAAGGTCGTGGAGGCCGGTTTATGTGTCACATTGATATTGATGTATTCATCTGCATAAATTTCTGCCGCACTGCCTTCCTCACAGTAAAACTCAATGGTCTTGTAATCACCGTCGGAGCTTAAATTCTGCGGAGTGTTGAAGGCTGTCGGATCCAGGTAGGTAACGCTGCTGGGAATTTCCAGATATCTTACGTTACTGTCGTGGAACGCATACTTGCTGATGGACTTACAGGTGGTCGGAAGCTTCACGGAATACAGGCTCTTTGTATTTCTAAATGCATTCTCAGGCACTGTGGAGATTTTGGAAGTGGAAAGATCCACCTGTCCTACTCCTTCACAGTCCATAAAAGCTTCTTTGTAAATTTCCGTTACCCCGGCTAATTCGTCAGCACTTACCGTACCGGGAGTACTGGTCAGACCGCGGCTTTCAAAGCATTCGATTATGCTCTTCTTGTTGCCGCCCTCATCTATGCCGTAAAGAATACCCTTCTCACAGGTATACAGCGGATTATATCCATCCCAGGACTGGAACGCAACATTGTCCATAACCGGGCAGTCCCTGAAAGGACGTATGCCGATTTCACTGATACTTCCGGAAAAAGTCGCACCGGTGAGCTTTACATTGTTATTGAAGGCATAATCCCCTATGGACATGGAGGTACTTGTCGGAGCGAAAAATCCCGTCAGGGCAGAATCGGAGCCGACCGTTTCCTTCATGGTGCTGCCGTGTGTCGTATAGTCATAGGCAAACGCATAATCATCAATCACCGTCTGCGGGCTGAACACGTCAATGTGGGTAAGGGACTTACAACCGCTGATGGTATAGGGTTCAAATTCCACAACATCGCGGAATATAATATTCTGGATTTCCGTATCCGGCGTATCGGAAGCATCTACTTTCCGTAAGGCGTAAGTACCGTCCGCATTTAAGACATAACTTCCGTCCGCATTTTTCTCTGCTTTGGCATTGGAGAAAAGTCCCTGTTTAACAGCCTTTACTCCCTTCGGAATATCCGGCTGTAATGCCGCATAAATAATACGCCACTGATCGTCTGTCACTTCCGTGGAATTGTCTGCCAGCCAGCTGTTGTAAACGGAAACAGCCGTTCTTGCCGCATCTTCATAGTCAGACGTAATGTACGGATAATTGGCTCTGGTATACTTTGTGGTCAGTTCCTTAAATCTCGGATAATCCACCAGGGTAGCCATTCCCTTGCCGGTATCCGGGTTTACCACATACTGCACTTCCAAGTTGGTCGGCCAGCCGCTGAAATAGGTAATGTAGGTCTTTGGCTGGGACCCGGCATTGATATTGCTGCCGGCAGACATTGCATAAGTAAACGGAACGCAGGTATCGGAAACGGTACCGGTAAACCGAAGCACCGGTGTGGATTTCAGATACGTGCTTTCGTTGGGACAGCCGGTTGCATGTACGCCGTCCACAAGCTGGGTAGCAAAGGCGTTCTCTCCTATATACTGTACGGAACCGGCATCCTCAAAAATAACATCCTTTAAATTATGGCATCCCTTGAAGGCGCTTTCGTTAATCGAATTCACCGTTGCGGGAATGGTAATCTTCTCTAAGAAGCAGTTGCCGGAAAAGCTGCCGGAATTGATGGCGGAAATACCGTAAGGGCCTATGGTGGTGGGTATGGTTACTTCCGCAACCTTCTTATTCATATTGAAGTACAAAAGCTCATTGTTGGAATTGACCTGATAGGTCAGTTCTGCGGTACTGCCGTCGGTAGCGGTTTCTCTCTTGATAATTTCATAGCAGTCCCTGTCCGCATACTTAAACGCAATGGCATTTGCCTTGGTAAAGGTGTGCGTGGTGGAGGTACCGTCCGCTTCAAAATAAAAGGTGGGGTCTACCCAGGAAAGAAAATCCAAATCCTTTCCCGTATAGTCTCCTGCAAAGTCGGTATAGGGGCTTTCCACTTTAATTCTCTTTAAGCCGTTGCAGCCCTCAAAGTTATTTAAGTTGATTTTTCCGGTAATGGACTCCGGCAGAGTCAGGTCAGAAATTCTGGTACAGCCCTTGAATACGGATACACCGAGATCATCCAGAGTGACATTCTTGCCTTCGTTTACACCGGCGATATCCAGTGTGCCTGCGGTAAGGCCTAAGTTCGAGCAGCCTTCAAACGCATGATCGTAAATCTTCGTAACACTTGCGGGCAGGGTAAACTCCATCAGCGCCCGGCAGTTTAAGAAAGTGTAGTCGGAAATATACTGCAGACGGGAATTGAAATCCAGTCCGATTGCCGCCATATTGACACAGTTGGCAAATGCATGGTGTCCCATTTCGGTAAGACCGTTGCCGAGGGTGATGCTTTCCAGACCGGTACAGCCGTAAAAGGCATAGTTACCGATTCCCATCAGTCTTTCGCCTACCACAAGGGTACGGATGTTTCCTTCATTGGCAAATACACCGTTGTCGGGATTGGTATTGATGGTGCCTTCCGGCTCCGCTACCACCCATTCCTGTACGGCACCGTCTCCGGTTGCCAGAGGATTTGCCTTTAAGGACTGGTTTCCTATGTACATAACGGTGATGTTTTTAATCCACTGTTCGGCGGTGCTTTCGGTCTTACGGTAATTGTAACCGTCATCGCCCTTATAAACGGTACCGCCGGTGTTGCCCGTTGTGTCCCGGTAATAGAAATCCGCTAAATCCAGAATGCTCCACTGTTTGTAATCCGCATAATAGCAGGCTCTGAATTCCGCTTCCTTTACCAAAACGGGGTTGCCGGAAACGTCTTCTTCGTATACCGGGTCGTTTGCCTTGTAATACAGAGGCTTCTGGCTGCGGCTCACGGCTACATAGCCGGTACGGGAGCCTAAGTTTTCGTTGTATTTGGTAAACGCATCCACACTGTCGGGAATTACCAGCTTGTTGTCTGCCAGGTTTCCTGCGTTGTATCCTAAGATAATCGCAACCTTGTCCGGACTCGTGGAGGAAGCGTTGACAAAGGCAAACTGGTAAGTACCGTCACCCGTTGTATAAATGGTATCGCAGTCAGCCGGCACCACAGGGATTACGCTGCTGCTCTGTGCGGCGCTGCCCTTCCATATCTGCTCATCCCAGAGATATTTTTTATCTTCTGCCGCTTTCGTCTCCGGTACGGGAATGAGAGCAATGAGGAGTGCGGTTATCAGGCAGACAGCGCCTAATGTCTTTCGCAGTCTCCTCCTCAATTTCAGATTTTTTCTTTTTATTTCTTTCTTTGCCATGTCTTTCTCCTTTTCCGGGAAATTTATCGGATTTTCTTTGCAACCACAACAAATCTTCCGTCACTGGTATAGTAATCGCAGGTGGACAGAGTGAGAAGTTCATCTCCGTACTCGGCGTTCACACCCGTATCGTACAGGGACATATCCGCCATCTGCTTCATATTGGACTCAAATTCGGTTTCCGATACCGCATCCGTAAACTGGTAATACTTGAATACGATTTCACTTTCTTCATAAATTTTGGAACGGAACACATACATCACTTCGTAAGTGCCTTTTTCGTAAATGGTATCAAACTGGATGTATTTATGCTCTTTGTAAAACTTTTCGGAGCTGTATTTGTTGAGCTGTCCGAACATTCTGCCGCTTCTCATATGGTGGCCGTACAGAATGAGGTTTGTGGAGCGGGGATAAATGCTGCAGTCCTTGTCTAAGAAAATGCTGCCGTTTTTGTCCTCTTCCTGGTCAAAATTATGGTTCAGATAATAATCGTTGTTCACAGTCTGAAGTACCGGGTAATCTATATATGTATCGTCAATTTTTACCCATCCGATTAGTCTTTTGTTCAAACTATATAAAGTTTGATACTCCGGCAGAATATCCGGCAGTGTATCCGCCGTGTCATCATCATAGTGAATGACCGGTGTTTCCTGTGTTTCCGGTGTGGTAAGTGCTGTGTTTTTCAAATTCTTTTGTATTGCGGCATAATCATCCAGTTTTTTTGTCCGGTAGGAATAGTTTGCAAGGTAGGCAAGGCTTCCCACAACCAACAGGCTGCACACCGCCACAATGCCCCTCCGGATACGCTCCCGTTTTTTCATTTCCCTTACAATCCGCTTCTGCATATCCACATCAAATTCATCCAGGGAAGTATGGGATTTGCTTTTCCCGGAAGATGCTTTCCGTCTGCCGGCAGGTTTCTTTCTGTCGTTTTCTTTCCTGCCTGTGCTTTCTCCCGCCTTTAAGAGAGCTTCCTTTTTATCCTGCAGTTCTTCTGAAAAATCCTCTTTCAGAATGGTATACAGCCGGATTTTCCCCTGGGCGATATCGGCAAGCAGGGCGTCTATCTGCTCCGGTGTATCTGTATTCCTCTGCTTTTTTATCTTTTCAATCTCTGCCTTGTCATGCAGAGCTAACTTATAGTCGGCTTCCGTCCGGAACTGTCTGCCTGCTGCTTCGTACACGGGCATCTCTCCTGTTTCTCTTTCTGCACATAAATATACAAGTACTATTTTACTATATATTTTAATTTATTCAAGCATTTTGCCTTGCAATTTTTTTTTCTAATCATGTGGAAACATTGACATGCCTGTGTACATAGAATAAACCATAAAAACAATTCGGAGGCAATTAAAATGAGTGACTTAACTGCTACCAACTGTGGATGTAACACAGGATGCAACACCGGCTGCAACAATAACAACGGATGCGGATGCAACATTATCTGGATTATCCTGCTTCTCTCCTGCTTCGGCGGCAACAACGGCTGTGGTCTCGGCACATCCGGTGGCTGCGGTTGTGACAACAACAACTCAAGCTGTGACTGGCTCATCTGGATTCTGTTGCTTTCCTGCTTCTGCGGAAACAATAATTCCTGCTGCTAATGACCTGGCTCCTTAGGGAGCCGTACTCACTTGCGGGCGGGCCTTCAGAAAGTCCGTCCGCCGCATACAAAATACGTCTTTTACATAAGATTTTTGCATATGATTAGAAAAGCACTTTCGATGGAGGATTTATGCAGACGGACAAGGACAACTGTGACAAAATTCTTGCTTTTGACAGCATTTATACCAACAACCACATCCAGATGTATAAACTCCTCCTGCCTTATTTTGAACCGGAAATGCAGAAAAAGATGGCAATATACATTAAATTTATGGAGTTTCAATATACACTGTCTTATTTTAAAAACCATCCCTATGCCTGCCAGCCGAGACAACCCATGCCGGATGCGGATGTTTTGTGCAAGGAGCTTTCTCCCTACTGCAACCGGGAAGAAAAACAAAAGCTGGACCGTTTTGCCCGGTATTCTTCCTCGGTAAAAAACGCACAGGAAATGATGGAGATGGCAGCCATGATGAAGGATATGTTCCCGGAGGGAGCTCCTTTTCCCGCAGACGGCGACGGTTCCATGGACATCAGCCAGATTTTATCCATGCTGGGAAAGCAATGACGGACAGAACCCATAGCGGCTGCAAGATTTACAAATCAATGAAAACGAGGTGTATCATGGAAGAAAGACCGGAATGGATGTCCGACCCTCTGGTAAAGGACATTTCCCTTAACAAACTTGAATTTTTAGGCTCCCTGGTTACCGGCGGCAAAGGTAAAAGCCAGAAGGAACTCATGTCTTTTTTTATGCTCAGGATGAAGGAAGCCAGACAGGCAGACATCTCCTTTTCCAAGGACGAGGTTGCCCGTGTGATTGAAGCCATCAGGCTTCACAGTACCAGGGAAGAATTGGAAAAAATGAATGAAATCATGAAAAAAGCACCGACCTCATAAGCCGGTGCTTTCCTTTTATGCTTTTATTACGGTTTTACTACGATATTTACAATTCTGCCGGGTACATAAATTTCTTTTACGATGGTGCCGGTCAGCTTGTCGCCGAGCATTTCCTTTGCCATGGCAAGAATGTTGTCCTTCTGTTCGTCCTTGGAAACCTTTAAGGTTCCTTTCATCTTACCGTTAATCTGGACAGCCAGCTCGATGGTGGACTCTACCGTCTTTTCCTCATCGTATTCCGGCCAGCTGGTCTGATACAGTCTGCCGTCAAAGCCGTTTGCCTGCCACAGTTCCTCGGTGATGTGGGGAGCAACCGGGTTAAGCAGGGTAAGCAGGGTCTTAAACTCTCCCTTGGTAACGGCATTCTTTTTGTAGAAATCGTTAATCAGGGACATCATGGCTGCGATAGCCGTGTTGTACTTTAAGCTTTCAAAGTCGGAGCTTACCTTCTTGATGGTCTGATGCATCTTAGTTTCCATATCGGCGGAGTAGCCTTCGTCATCCGTCAGGATATCCTGCAGCTTCCAGACTCTCTCCAAAAATCTGCGACAGCCCTTTACGCCGTCCTCACTCCAGGAAGCGCTTAAATCAAATGCACCGATGAACATTTCATAGGTACGCAGGGTATCTGCACCGTACTCTCTTACGATATCGTCAGGATTTACCACGTTGCCGCGGGACTTACTCATCTTCTCACCGTTGGAGCCTAAAATCATACCGTGGGAGGTTCTCTTCTGGTAAGGTTCGGGACAGGGAACTACGCCCTCATCATATAAAAATCTGTGCCAGAAACGGGAATACAGAAGGTGGAGGGTTGTATGCTCCATACCGCCGTTGTACCAGTCTACCGGCATCCAGTATTTCAGGGCTTCGGGACTTGCCAGTGCATTTTCATTGGTGGGGTCCGTGTAACGCAGGAAATACCAGGAAGAACCTGCCCACTGGGGCATGGTATCGGTTTCTCTCTTAGCGGGGCCTCCGCAGCAGGGACAGGTGGTGTTTACCCAGTCCGTCATGTGCGCCAGAGGGGACTCGCCGTTGTCGGTGGGCATATAGCTTTCCACATCGGGAAGCTCCAGAGGAAGCTCGCTTTCCGGCAGAGGCACATAGCCGCATTTCTCACATTTTACGATGGGAATGGGCTCGCCCCAGTAACGCTGTCTGGAGAATACCCAGTCTCTTAATTTATAGTTGGTCTTTTCGTGACCGATGCCCTTTTCGGTTAAGAATTCAATGATTTTCTTCTTGGCATCCGCTACGGACAGTCCGTTTAAGAATTCGGAGTTTACAAGGGTTCCGGTTGCCACATCGGTAAATACCGCTTCGTTTACGTCCACGGGGCTTCCTGCCACTACTTCGATGATGGGCATGTTGAACTTCTTGGCGAATTCCCAGTCTCTTTCATCATGTGCGGGCACCGCCATGATGGCGCCGGTACCGTAGGTCATCAGTACATAGTCGGAAATCCATACAGGAATTTCTTTACCGTTTACCGGGTTTACCGCGGTCAAACCGTCCAGCATAACGCCGGTCTTGTCCTTTGCGATTTCGGTTCTTTCAAAATCGGACTTCTTGGCTGCCATTTCACGGTATGCCACTACGTCGTCCCAGTTTTTAATGGAGTCTTTATACTTATCGATAAAAGGATGCTCCGGGCTCATAACCATGTAGGTAACACCGAACAGGGTATCGGGTCTGGTGGTATAGACGGTCAGCTTATCCTCTTTGTCCTTTAATACAAAATCCACTTCCGCACCGGTGGACTTGCCAATCCAGTTTTTCTGGGAAACCTTTACTCTTTCGATGTAGTCCACGGTATCCAGACCCTCGATAAGCTTCTCGGCATAAGCGGTAATCTTTAACATCCACTGGCTCTTTACCTTGCGGACTACTTCGGAACCGCAGCGCTCGCAGACGCCGTTTACCACTTCCTCGTTTGCAAGACCTACCTTACAGGAGGTACACCAGTTAATGGGCATTTCCGTCTTGTAAGCAAGACCTGCCTTAAACAGCTTTAAGAAAATCCACTGGGTCCACTTGTAGTACTTCGGATCCGTGGTATTGATCTCCCTGTCCCAGTCAAAGGAATAGCCTAAGGAATGAAGCTGGTTTTTGAAACGTGCCACGTTATTTTTGGTCACAATCTTCGGATGGATGTGATTCTTGATTGCATAGTTTTCGGTAGGCAGACCGAATGCGTCCCAGCCCATAGGGTAAAGAACATTGTACCCCTGCATTCTTCTCTTTCTTGCAACGATATCCAGTGCCGTATACGGTCTCGGATGTCCTACATGAAGTCCCTGTCCCGAAGGATACGGGAATTCTACCAGTGCATAATATTTCGGCTTGGAATAATCGGTGGAGGTAGCAAATGCTTTTTCCTTATCCCAGATATCCTGCCATTTTGTCTCCACTTCTCTGTGGTTGTATACTTCTGCCATTGTTCTGTCCTTTCCTGCGCCAGGCTTCTTTCCTCATAAGGTATATTCTTTCTATATATGTTCTATATATAAGAAGCCCTTTCATCTCACAAGAAACGAAAGGGCTTTCTCCCTTAAGCGCCTAAGCTTCATTTTAAGCACTTCCAAGACTATTGTCAATCACTTTCCGTTGTTGCCTTTGCCGCTCTTTCGGCTACTTCTTTCTCCTGCACATCCGACGGTGCCTGTTCATAGCGGGCAAACGTGTAGGAATACTCGCCCCTGCCGCCGGTCATGGAGCGTAAATCCGTACAGTAACCGTACAGACTGCTCATGGGAATGTCGGCTTCAATCACCTGTCTGCCGCCCTGCAGAGGATTCATGCCGAGCACCCTGCCTCTTCTCTTGTTCAGATCTCCCATCACATCGCCGGTATAGGTTTCCGGGATGGTGACCTTTAAGGTGGCAATGGGCTCTAACAGAATGGGCTTTGCATCCATAAAGCCTTTGCGGAACGCCTGGATGGCAGCCATCTTGAATGCCATTTCGGAGGAGTCCACCGGATGGTAGGAGCCGTCATATAAAACCGCCTTTACGCCCACAACCGGATAGCCCGCCAGGGGACCCTTCACCACGGATTCCTGCAATCCCTTTTCCACTGCCGGGAAGAAGTTCTTGGGAACGGCACCGCCTACGACCTCCTGGGTAAATTCATAGGGCTCCTCCAAGTTGCCGGAAGGGGAGAAACGCATCTTGACATGACCGTACTGCCCGTGTCCGCCGGACTGCTTTTTGTATTTGTACTCCGTATCGGAGCTGCCCTTAATGGTTTCCTTATAGGCTACCCTGGGCTTCGAAAGCTCAATTTCCACCTTGTATTCGGAAAGTAGCCGGCTGGCAATAATCTCTAAATGCTGTTCGCCCATACCGTAAAGAAGCGTCTGTCTGTTTTCCGCATCGTTGACTACCTTTAAGGTCAGGTCTTCGTGGGTGATCTTCTGCAGAGCCTGAGAAATCTTATCCACGTCCGCCTTGTCCTTCGGCTTATAGCGCATGCATGTGTACGGAGTGGAAATTTCCCACTTGCCGAATTTGATGGTGGTCGCCCTGGTGGACAGGCTGTTGCCGGTGCGCGCCGCCGTCAGCTTTGCCAGTGCGCCGATATCGCCGGCATGCAGCTCCGGTACTTCCACCGGCTTATTGCCGCAGAGCACGTACAGCTTGCCGACCTTTTCCTCGATGTCCCTGTCTAAGTTGTAAATCATATCGTCCTGTTTTAAGACGCCGGAATTTACTTTAATCAAAGAATACTTGCCGATGAACGGGTCCACGATGGTCTTCCAGATATAGGCGGATTTTGCCTTGGAGAAATCGTAGTCCGCATGGTAAATCTCCCCTGTCTTCATGTTGATGCCGGCAACCTCCCTGTTTTCCGGGCTGGGGAAATATTTGATGATGTCGTCAAGCAGCGTGTAAACGCCCTGACACAGGATGTTGGAGCCCATGCTCATGGGAACGATACTGCCGTCGCAGACATTGGTACGCAGCGCCGCACGGATTTCCGCTTCGGAGAAGGTCTCGCCGTTAAAATACCGCTCCATCATATCCTCACTGGTTTCCGCTACCGCTTCCATTAAGGTATCCCGGCAGATTTTCAGGTTGGGCTTATTGTATTCCGGCACCTCGCAGGTCACAACTTCTTTTCCCTTCCATCGGTTGCCGGTTTCCGTAATGACATTGACATAACCTACGAACTTTTCATTTTCACGGATGGGCAGATGGAAGGGCGCCATTTTCTTTCCGTATTTTTCCGTCATGTCCTCCACGACCTGACGGAAGGAAGCATTGTCCACATCCATGTTGGTCACATAAATAATACGGGGCAGCTTATACTTTTCACAGAGCTCCCAGGCTTTTTCCGTACCCACTTCCACGCCTGCCTTGCCGTTTACCACGATAATGGCGGCTCCCGCGGCACTTAAGGCTTCTTCCGCTTCGCCCACAAAGTCAAAGTAGCCGGGCGCGTCTAAAATGTTGATTTTATAGCCTTCCCATTCAATGGGAACCACGGATGTGGAAATGGAAAACTGCCGTTTCTGCTCTTCTTTACTGTAGTCACTGATGGTATTGCCGTCCTGAATTTTGCCCATGCGGGAGGTAATTCCGGAAAGGTAACCCATGGCTTCGCAAAGACTGGTCTTTCCGGAGCCGCCATGGCCTAAGAGTACTACATTTCTGATTTTGTCGGTTGTGTAAACTTTCATATAATTCCTTCCTTTCGTTTATTTTTTGTGATTTATGTATAATTGCATTTCATTTTTCAAAAATCTATAGGTATATATTACTAAATTATCACTCATTTTACAAGAAAAATGTTCTATTTTAAATACAATTATTGCTTGTTGACTGTAACGCGTTAAAGTGCTACAATTCTTATAATTGTAACGTAAACATGCCTGCGCCATGTAATTTTCATGCATGTCACGGGAAAGAAAGGTCTGAACATATGTCTTATATAACCTGCGGATTTATCGGACTCGGTCTGATTGGCGGTTCCATTGCAAAAGCCCTGAAAGCCTTTCGCCGGGATGTCCGTATTCTTGCCTTTGATACCAATAAGGAAACCTTAGCGCTTGCCCTGAAGGAAGGCATTGCCGACGAAGCCGTCTCTTCCATCAACGAGCGTTTTTCGGTATGCGACTACCTATTTTTATGTGCGCCGGTTTCCAATAATGATAAAAACTTAACTGCCATAAAGGAAATTCTGTCACCGGACTGCATTTTAACGGATGTGGGCAGTGTCAAATCCACGACCTTCCGGTGTGTGGAAGAAACGGGACTGTCCCCGTACTTCATCGGCGGACACCCCATGGCGGGCAGCGAGCGCATCGGCTTTGCCAATTCCCATGCCCTTCTTTTGCAGAATGCCTACTATCTCTTGACCCCTTCTGCGGAGGTACCCGAAAAAAAGGTGGAGGCTTTCCGTAATCTTGTAGCGGATATCGGCGCCATCCCCCTTATTTTGACCCCCAAGGAGCATGACCGGATTACGGCAGGCATCAGCCATCTGCCCCATATTATTGCTTCTTCTTTAGTAAATTTTGTGAAGGATAACGATACGAAAGACGCCCTTATGAAGCAGATTGCCGCGGGCGGCTTTAAGGATATTACCCGGATTGCTTCCTCTTCTCCGGATGTCTGGCAGCAGATCTGTCTCACCAACGGCGAAAACATTACCGAAATGCTATCCTTATACATCAAAGCCTTGTCTTCCGTAAAGGAGCTCTTAGAAAAAAAAGACGCGGATGCCCTGTATGCATTCTTTGACAGCGCCCGCACCTACCGGGACTCCTTTGTGGCAAATGCAAACGGCTCCGTTGCCCGCATTTACGATTTCACAGTGAACATTGACGACAGGGCAGGCTCCATGGCTTCCATTATGAACATTCTTGCCGAGCACGGCTTAAGCATCAAGAACATCGGCATCACCCACAGCCGGGAGCGTGCGGAAGGCGCCGTCCGTTTGGAATTCTACGACAAAACCTCCCTTGCCAAAGCAAGAGAGGTCTTATGTGAAAAAGGATATACGATTGTTTAATGTTTACGGTTGCGTGCCCTGCGGGTAAAGAAACCACATAGGGAAATCCCGGTAAAGCCGCCGGCAGTGTCCAACAGCACATCCTTAAAATTACCGCTTCTTCCCGAAATAAAGGTCTGGTGAAACTCATCTCCCGCTGCGGACAGGAACACAATTCCTACGCATACAAGCATACAGATACGCTGCTTTTTTCCTCCGGCTTTACCCAAAAATATCCGGAAGAAAAAGAACCACAGGCATCCTAAAACGGCATACTCGGTAAAGTGTGCCGCTTTTCTTATGGGAAATTCCAGCTTTTCTGCAAGAAGTGCAATGTTCTCCTCACTCCGGTGCCCGAAGGTCAGCTTATCAAACACCTGCACTGTCTTTAAGGCGATGCTGCCGCTTAAGGAGCCGGAGGTCTCGCCGTTCTGGGCGGAAAACGAAAATATCATGCTATACCACAGAAAAAGCAGGATAAGAATTATCGCTGCTTTTCCGAATTTACTGTACTTTTTCATTTACTGCCCGTCTTCCACCGTCTGATAGGCTTCAATGCGGAAGGCATCCATTTCCGGCATACCCACAAAAACGGCACCATAGGAAATCGTATTTTCTTTCTTTTCGATTCTCACGATTTCTACCACCGCATGCAGCACCTCTTTTGTCCAGATGGTAAGATACGCTTCATAAATAGCGCCGATCATAAGAGGCTCCCTGCAGGTAAAGCCGACTCCGGCTTTGGAAATATCCACTACCTCAATGTCTACTTCCTCTTCTCTTCCGTTGTCAAGCCGTTTCATGACAATGGAGGAAGAAAGCTTGGTTCGTCTGTTTCTTCTTCTCTCTTCCATGCCGTACTCCCTTCTTTGGTGTTCGAATATGCCTATTTTACCCCAAATTTTCTATTTAATCAACATGGCATCGCCAAAAGAAAAAAATCTGTATTTTTCCCGGATGGCTTCCTCGTAGGCATTTAATATGTGTTCCCTGCCTGCAAGGGCGGAAACCAGCATAACCAGAGTGGACTCCGGCAGATGGAAATTGGTAATCAATGCGTCCAGCACCTTGAATTTGTAACCCGGATAGATAAAGATTTCCGTGTTGTCACAGCCTTCCTTTACCATGCCGTTTTCATCCGCGGCGCTCTCCACGGTACGGCAGCTTGTGGTGCCCACGCAGACAACCCGGTGGCCTTCCTTCTTTGCTTTGTTGATTTTTTCCGCAGCTTCCTTCGTCACCTGATAAAATTCGGAATGCATATGGTGCTCTAAAATATTGTCCACCTTGACCGGACGGAATGTACCGAGTCCAACATGCAGGGTAACGTAAGCAATGTCGATGCCCTTTTCTTCAATCTGCTGCAGAAGCTCCTTCGTAAAATGAAGTCCCGCCGTAGGAGCCGCCGCACTGCCCTCGTACTTGGCATAGACGGTCTGGTAACGGTTCTTGTCCTGCAGCTTGTGGGTAATGTAAGGAGGCAGGGGCATTTCGCCTAACCTGTCCAGTATTTCTTCAAAAATGCCCTCATAGGAAAACTGAATGAGACGGTTGCCGTCCTCTACGGTCTCTAATACGGTGGCATGTAAAAGTCCCTCCCCGAATACGATTTTCGTACCCGGCTTGCACTTTTTGCCCGGCTTCACCAGGGTTTCCCAGATGTCATTTTCTTTTCGCTTTAAGAGCAGCACTTCAATGGCTGCTCCCGTATCTTCTTTATGTCCGATTAACCTTGCCGGAATGACCTTGGTATTGTTAAGCACCAGGCAGTCCCCGGGATTTAAGTAGTTAATCACTTCCTTAAAAATATGGTGGGAAGTTTCTCCCGTTTCCTTATCCAGGACAAGAAGTCTGGAGGAGGAACGGTCCTCAAGCGGGTCCTGTGCAATCAGTTCCTCCGGCAGGTCAAAATAAAAATCGGATTTCTGCAAATTCTGTGTCATTTATAAACAGGCTCCTTCAACAAATGCCTTATAACCTCTGTATGTTTCGTAAATATCTGCCTTGCTGGTAGCTTCCCAGGGTGCATGCATGTTCAGTACGGCAACACCGCTGTCGATTACGTTCATGCCGTAAAGAGCTAAAATGTAAGCGATGGTTCCGCCGCCGCCCACATCGACCTTACCGAGTTCTGCGGTCTGGAAGCCGATGCCTGCCTTTTCAAAAATGTTGCGGATGTGAGCCATGTATTCGGCATTGGCATCGTTGGAGCCGGACTTTCCTCTGGCACCGGTAAACTTGTTGAATACCATGCCCTGTCCTAAGAATGCCGCATTCTTCTTTTCAAAGCAGGATGCGTAAGTGGGGTCAAAGCCGGCGCTGACATCGGAGGAAAGCATGCAGGAATGTGCCAGGCATCTTCTGACATTCAGTTCGCTGTATTCTCCGGTGAGGTTCATAAGCTCTGCCACACTGTTTTCAAAGAAACGGGACTGCATACCGGTTGCACCGACGGAACCGATTTCTTCCTTGTCCACCAAGATGCAGCACATGCATCTGTCGGTCTTCCCTGTATCCAGCATTGCCTTTAAGGAAGTAAATGCGCAGACTCTGTCGTCCTGGCCGTATGCTAAAATCATGCTTCTGTCGAAGCCTGCTTCTCTGGCATGACCTGCCGGAACCACCTCTAACTCTGCGGAAAGGAAATCTTCCTCTTCCACATCATAGGTTTTCTTTAAGATATCTAAAATGCCCGCTTTTACGGCTTCCTTGGCTTTCTCTTCTTTTTCGCCCGGCTTAATGGTAATGGGCTTGCTGCCTACAATCAGGTCCAGAGCTTCGCCTTCGATCACCTTGGCAGCCTTCTTTTCCATCTGCTCTGCGGCTAAATGAATGAGAACGTCGGAAATGAAGAATACGGGGTCGTCATCCTCTTCTCCCACATTGACTTCTACGGTCGTGCCGTCTTTTTTCACGATGACGCCGTGAAGAGCCAGGGGAAGGGTTACCCACTGGTACTTCTTGATACCGCCGTAGTAATGAGTATCTAAATAAGCAAATCCGCCGTCCTCATAAAGGGGATTCTGCTTTACGTCCATTCTCGGGGAATCGATGTGGGCGCCTAAGATATTCATACCCTCTGTCATGGGCTTTTCGCCTAACCGGTACAGGGCGATGGACTTGTTCATCCATACGGAATATACCTTGTCGCCCTTCTTTAACTTCTTACCTTCGGCAATGGCTTTTTCTAATTCCACATAACCTTTTTCTTCACAGAGATTGACGATGGTATCGATGCATTCCCTCTCTGTCTTGCCGTTATCCAGGAACTCTCTGTATTCCGCAGAGAGTTTTTCTAATTCCTTTAACTGTTTTTCATCATAAACTTCCCATAAATTTTTACGTTCCAATTTGAATACTCCTTTCCTTATTGACGTAAGGTGGCACCGAGCTGTTCCAGACCGTTTAAGATTTTCTTCATGGCGCCTGCTACATCGCTCTCTTCCAGGGTTCTGTCCTTTGCACGGAAGGTAACGGAATAAGCCATGGACTTGTAGCCGTCCTTAATCTGGTCGCCTTCGTATAAATCGAACAACTGGTAAGACTCTAAGATTTTGCCGCCTCTCTGGGCAATGACGCCCTCGATATCGCCTGCCAGAACGGACTTGGGAACCTCTAAGGAAATATCCCTGGTTACGGCAGGATACTTGGCAATGCCCTCGTACTTGCGGTCGAAGGTTGCAAAATCCAGTACATTCAAAATATCAATCACAGCTACATAAGCTCTGGTGCCGATAGCATAGTTGTCGCATACAGCGGGATGTACTTCTCCAATATAACCCAATTCTTCGCCTTCGTAAACAATTTTTGCCTGACGTCCGGGATGCAGGAAATTTTTGCCTGCCTTGGGATCGTACACAATTCTCTTCTTCATGCCGATGCTGTCAAAGAATTCCTCCACTACGCCCTTTAAGCTGTAGAAGTCTCCGTCGCCGTACATGCCTAAAGTAAACTGCATTCTTTCCTCCGGCTGCTCGGTCAGGGGCAGGGATTTTGCCAGATAAATGTTGCCCAGTTCGTATAATCTTACATTCTTGTTTCTTCTGTTGTAATTGGTGGAAAGGCTGGTCAGCATGCCATTTAAGGATAAGGTTCTCATAATGGAGAAGTCCTCGCCTAACGGATTGGCAATGGTAATGGCAGCTCTTGCCTTATCGTCCGCGTCCAGCAGTAATTTATTGAACACCTTGGGACTTTCAAAGGAATAGGTCATTCCCTGTGAGAAACCGCAGTACTCTGCAATGTCCCTTGCCTTCTGCTCAATACGAAGCTTGAAGGACAGCTTACCGGTTGTGGTTTCGCCCTTGGGCAGTGTGGTAGGAATTTTGTCATAGCCGAAGAAACGGGCTACTTCCTCTGCCATATCCGCGCGGCCTACCAAATCCTGACGGAAGGAAGGAATAACAAGCTCCTTGCCGTCTTTTCCGTCCCTTACTTCCACTTCCAGCTTCTTGAAGATGGCAAGCATCTGTTCCTCGGTAACGGATGTGCCGAGCAGTGCGTTGTATTTTGCGGGTTCAAAAGGAAGCACACGTAAGGGTTTGATGGGAAGCCCCTCTTCCACGGTACCGCTTACCACTTCGCCGCAGCCCAGCTCTACAATAAGCTGGCAGGCTCTGTCGATGGCTGCCTTGGCATTGGCGGGGTCAAGACCCTTTTCAAAAATACCGGATGCTTCGGTTCTGAGTCCCAGTCTCTTTGCGGATTTGCGGATGTTCGGGCCGTTGAAGGTTGCTGCTTCAAACAGTACGGTCTTAACTTCGTCCGTAATCATGGAATTTTCACCGCCCATGATGCCGGCTACGCCGATTTCTTTTTCCGCATCGCAGATCATCAGGACATTGTTGTCTAATTTTCTGGTCTGGCCGTCCAGGGTCACGAATTCGTCCCCGTCCTTGGCACGTCTTACAATAATCTGTCCGCCGGCAATGGTGGAAAGGTCGTAAGCATGCATGGGCTGGCCGTATTCTTCCATCACATAGTTGGTAATGTCAACCAGGTTGTTGATGGGGCGGATGCCGCTGGCTGCCAGTCTTCTCTGCATCCATTCGGGAGAAGGTCCGATTTTGATATTTTTGCACACTCTTGCACAGTATCTGGTGCAGAGGTCGGTATCTTCAATGGAAACCTTGATGTAGTTGTTGACATCGTCTCCTGCTTCTTTTACTTCCACAACGGGAGGTACGAAGGGCTTGTCAAAGGTTGCGGCAGCTTCTCTGGCAATACCTAAGATGCTGTAGCAGTCCACACGGTTACTGGTGATTTCGTATTCAAATACGGTGTCATGCAGACCCAGTACTTCGATGGCGTCGTCGCCTACCTTTACGCTGTCCGGGAAAATGTAAATGCCGTTGTCCGGTGCGTCCGGGTACATATCCTTGGAAGAACCTAATTCTTCAATGGAGCACATCATACCGTTTGACGGTACGCCGCGCAGCTTTCCTGCCTTAATGGCAATGCCGTCTTCCGGTAAGGGGCCGCCGTCATGACCGCCGGCTACTTTGCCGCCGTCCAAAACAACGGGAACCTTGTCGCCCACCTTTACATTGGATGCACCGGTCACAATCTGGATCACCTCGGAACCGATGTTTACCTGGCAGACAATCAGCTTGTCCGCATCCGGATGCTTTTCGATTTTTTCAATCTGACCCACAACGATTTTTTCAAGGTTTTTATCCATTCTTTCAAAGCCCTCTACCTTGGTTCCGGTAAGGGTCATTCTGTCGCAGTATTCCTGGTCGGTACAGGTAAGTCCCGGCACATATGCTTTAATCCATGATAATGCTGTATTCATGTTTCTTTCCTCTCATTCTATTTTAATCATTCAATCTCTTTTTATCCGCAAAGACATCTTTCTATAGTTCCGTCTGTCCATTAAAACTGCTTTAAGAAACGGATATCGTTTTCGTATAAAAGACGCATGTCATCAATTTCATATTTTAAGAGGGCAATACGCTCCAGGCCGACGCCGAAGGCAAATCCGGTGTATTCTTCCGGGTCAATGCCGCTCATCTCCAGTACATGGGGATGTACCATGCCGCAGCCTAAAATTTCAATCCAGCCGCTGCCCTTGCAGAAACGGCATCCGCTGCCGCCGCACTTGAAGCAGGACACATCCATTTCAGCGGAAGGCTCTGTGAACGGGAAATGATGGGGTCTGAATTTAACCTTGGTATCTTCTCCGAAAAGCTCTCTTGCGAACTCTGCCAGAGTACCCTTTAAGTCGGAGAAGGTAATGTTTTTGTCAATAACCAGTCCTTCAATCTGATGGAAGGAAGGGGAATGGGTGGCATCCACTTCATCGGCACGGAATACACGTCCGGGCGCCAGCATACGGATGGGCAGCTTGCCTTTTTCCATTTCATGTACCTGGGTGCCGGAGGTCTGGGTACGAAGTAAGAACTCACCGGAAATATAGAAGGTATCCTGTTCATCCTTGGCGGGATGGTCTGCGGGAATGTTCAGGGCTTCAAAGTTGTAATAGTCTTTTTCGATTTCGGGACCTTCCACCACATCATAACCCATACCGATGAAGATTCGCTCTACTTCTTCAAGGGCGATGGTGTTGGGATGTCTGTGTCCGATCAGGGCTTTCTTGGCAGGCAGGGTTACGTCGATAACTTCTGCTTTTAACTTGGCTTCTCTGACCGCTTTTTCCATTCTTGCCCTGGCTTCCTCCAAAACCTTTTCGATTTCCTCTCTGGTTTCGTTTACCATCTGGCCGACCTTGGGACGTTCTTCGGGAGAAACATCCTTCATGGATTTTAAAACGGCTGTCAGCTCACCCTTTTTACCAAGTACATTGACACGTACTTCGTTTAACTTGTCCAGAGCATCGCTGGCTTCAATCTGCGCCAATGCCTGCGCTTTGATTTGTTCCAATTTTTCTTTCATGGTGAAATCCTCTCTTTTTATAAAAATTTCGTTTGCAGGGAAGGTCATCGTCCGTCCTGTTTTCCTGAATAAAGACATAAAAAAACGTCCCCTGCATCTGCAAGGGACGAATCAAATCCGTGGTACCACCCAATTTCCCGGTTGCCCGGGCACTCATTTCACTTAACGCGTGTCACGTCCTGTCCTACTTTCCGTCATATTTAAGGGGTTCGGCAGGCAGCTCCGGCGGGAAATTCACAAAGCATAAGAACTGAAGAGGACTTGCAGCCGGTGATCCTCTCTCTCTGCCAGAAAATGCATTGCTACTTTACGCTTTCACAGCTTTTCACTAAACCTCATTGTAATGAGCAAAATAAGAAAAGTCAAGGACTTTTTATTCCAGATTCAGCTTCTTTGCGAAAAGATAATCCGTTAAAAAGAAGCACGCCACACCTAAGACAACCACCACAGCACCTACGATAAAGAACAACCCGCTTGCGGCATGCGGTATCTCTATCGGTACCACTTCAAAATTTGTGATAACTATGTTGGTGTTATACAGGTGAAATTGCAGTGCCCAAAGTAATACTACCACTCCCATTACGCACTGGGTTATAAAATATATCAGTGCATAGGCACCCACACCGGCTGCAATTTTGTGAGTCCGGTTGGTCTGTCCTATCGCAACTGCCGTAAATGCTCCCATCTGTGTATAGATACAGGCAAGTGTACTATAGCCAACAACACTGACAATCAGAGGCCGGTACTCTGCATTAGAGGCAATCTGATGCAAGGCTTCTTCTATGGACTGATACAGTTCTGCAAGAACCGTCAGATTACTCCGAAGCACCAATGTGGACAACAGAACGGCAACCGCCATAAGGACATCCATCACCAGCGTACTGATTAACTTGCTTGCCACAATCTGCTTGCTGCTTACCGGCAGGGTAAAGGTAAGATATCCCTCATCCGTGACCAGATTTTTGTAAAACCGCACAATATTAATCGCAGCAGCGCCGAACAGACATCCCAGAATGACAATCACATATAAGGCTCCCATCAGTCCGTTCGTAAAGTTAAGAACGATGTTTTTCGGCAGAAGCAGACATACTTTATAAAGAAGCGTAACAAGCAGTAAAACCGCAAAAAGAAGACTATAATTTCTGAATAACGCCTTAAAATCATGTTTCAAAAGTTTTCCTAACATTTGAATACCTCCCTGAACAATGCATCTATCGACTTGCCGCTTTCCATACGGATGCTTTCCACATCCTTCTGCATAAGGAGCTGTCCTTCCTTAATGAATACCACTTCATCCAGAATATTTTCCACATCGCTGATCAAATGGGTGGAAATGATAACCGTGGCTTCCGGACTGTAGTTGCCGATGATGGTTCTTAAAATATAATCTCTGGCAGCAGGGTCCACGCCGCCGATGGGCTCATCCAGCATATAGAGCTTTGCGTTCCGGCTCATCACCAAGATAAGCTGTACCTTTTCCCTGTTTCCTTTGGATAACTGGGACAATCTCTGGTTTCTGTCAATATGCAGCTCGCCGAGCATGGTATAGGCTTTCTCTTTGGAAAAGTCCTCGTAGAAATCCGCAAAATACTCCACCATCTCTTCCACCCGCATCCAGGTGTTTAAGTAAGTACGTTCCGGCAAGTAGGAAACCATGCTTTTGGTCCTGCGTCCTACCGGCTCTCCGTCAATTTTAATATTTCCTTCCGTCGGCACCAAAAGTCCGTTTGCCAGCTTAATCAGGGTGGATTTTCCACTGCCGTTGGGTCCGAGCAATCCTACGATTTTTCCTTTTCCCACAAAGAAACTCACCTGTTTTAATGCCTGGAAGCTGCCATACCGTTTTGAAACTTTCTCACAAACAAATACATTCTCCTGCATTGTTTACTCCTCTTCTTTCTCCATATTTTCAATCATGGATATCATTTCTTTTCTGTCAAAGCCCAAATTTTCCATTTTGGACAGAAAGATTTTCACCTGTTCTCTTGCTATCTCCTCTTTTTCTTTTCCGATGTCTTCCACATTTTCGGTCACAAACCGTCCGGAGGTACGCCTGCTTTCCACAAGTCCGATGTTTTCTAATTCGGACAATGCTTTCTGCATCGTGTTGGGGTTTACGCATGCCTCCATGGCAAGCTCCCTCACCGCCGGAATCTTGCTTCCCGGCTTATAAATGCCCGTGGTAATCCTGCGTTTCATTTCCTCCAAAATCTGTGTGTAAATCGGTCTGTCTGAGTCAAAATCCCAAGCCATCCGCTCACTCCTTTTCTTTTTCGTATCGATACGTTCCGCCCTGTACTACTGCACTAAGTGCTTAATACAATAATACATACAGTAGTACAGTTTGTCAAGACAAAAAAATTATAAATTTACAGTGCAAAAAAACACCCCCGATACCGTCCGGTTTCGAGGGTGTAAGTTGTTTTTTAGCTGTATTTTATGCCCAGGGATCCTGCTCTTTCGGAATACGGATGCCTGACAAAATACTGGAGTATTCCCACAAGTACCATTTCTCTCCTTTTTGTCTCAGTTTAACAGGACGCGGAGAGTCTGCTCCTTCCGTCTTTAAGTACAGGCGCACATAGCCCGGCTCCACATCCTGCGGCCGCATATCTTCCAGAACCTCCAGAACATAAGGTATCTCCGGCGTATAATTGTTCTCCGGGGAAGCACCTTCAAAATAAGCCAGCGGCAGATATGCCTTATCCCGGAGTCTGTCCCTTAAAAACTGTTCATCGTAGGTAGTCATGGGACGGGGGCCTCTTAACAGATTCACAGCCTCCGTTCCTGCCTTTTTATCCTTCAGATAAAGATATAGACTTACCAGAAACATGGCACATGTGTTTTCCGGCGCCGTAAGCTCCATTTCCGGCATTTCCCTAAGTTCCTGCAGATTTACCGGCAATCTCTGTAAAATTACATTCATATAGTTGTCCATCCTTTCCCCATTTTTTAATACACATCCAATAACATTATATAAAGTAACTCCTTGTCGCACATCACCCGAAAGTATGATTTTTTATAAGACGGACCGTTTATTCCTCCATTGCTATTACAATACCGGACACTCTCGCCTCAATGGCAAGCTCGGTTCTGTTTCCGTAGCCTGTTTTATCAAGCATATGCTGGATATGGGATTTTACGGTATTTTCGGATATACACAATGTCTGGGCAATGGCTGCATTCGACAGTCCTTTTGTCATAATCCGCAGAACCTCCAGCTCCCTGTCCGTGAAATCCGTGCTGTCTGCCATACCGAGCCGGACTCTTGGCTGTATATCCGGGTATACCGCTTCTCCTGCCATAACCGCATCCATAACAGACAGAATATCCTCCCCCGATGCCTCCTTGTACCAGAAGCCCTCGATACCCGCCTTCCTTGCACGTTCCATCCAGGACACTTCCGCCATGGATGTTACGACTATAATTTTAATCTCCGGATACAGCTTCTTTATTTTTTCCGCAGCAACAAGCCCATTGGAGCCATCATTCATCAGTACATCCATGATGATTAAATCCACCGTTACCGTTTCCAGAAGATTTTCAACCATCGCCGCTGTATCCACGGATACGGCAACTTCATAATTGTCGCTGGACTTTACATATAATTCAAAAAGCTGTCTTGCCACAAACTGGTCATCCACAATCATTACTTTGTATTTCATAGATTCCCGTGCCCTCACTCTCTGACTTTTCCGTGTTTCCGCCCCGCTCGGGGAAGCATAGGTGCAGAACAAATACCGGGCTGCTTTTTATCTGCATGCTTCCCCCTCGCTCTTCCACCATTTTTCTGAGATTTTTCAAACCGCCCGTTTCATGGATGCTGCCGCCGGGCGCATTTCCGTTATTCGTAATAAAAACTTCCGTATTCTCTTCCGTATCATGAATGGTAATAAAAAGTCTGTCACCCCGTGCATGCTTGGCGGTATTCCCCGCACATTCCCTGACTGCCGCAAAAATAACGTTTCTCACGGAAGGATTGGCGGGAAGAAGTCCCTCTAAGAAAATATCCACATTAAAATCCGCAGCTTCTTTTTTCAGCAAAAGAAGGCTGTCCTCCCTTTCCTTCAGAATAGTACCCTCCTGCATGGAGGTCACTATATACTGCCAGAGAGGCAGCAGCCGGCTCCGGTCCCTTTTTTCCGTCTGAGCGCTTTTTTCCGGTGTTTCTGTCTGAATGCTTTTTTCCGGTGTTTCCGTCAGGTACGAGCGCAGAATCAGAAGAGACCGTCCGATTTCATCATGCAGCTTTATTTTGGCTGCCAGTATCTCCTTTTCTCTGGTAACTTTCTCCACCTCTTCACTGAAATGATGCAGACGGCTGTTTACATCATTCAGTCTTTCGTATCTTTCCACAAGCTCCTTATGCAGATGATACTGCGTAGTAATGTTTACTGCCGAGATTTCCGTAACCTTCTCCCCTCCATAGGAAAGCCGGCTTCTTCTGAAATCCCATACCTGGCCGTTTGTGTCGATAAATGCCGCCTCCCTCTGTTTAAGAGGCCGGATACCCTTCCTTACGTTTCCGTTCCGTAAATCCCTCCAGAATTTTTCCGTATCCATGAGTCCTTCTCCCGTAAACTCCGTACAAAGCTGCCGCATCCTGCTGTTCATCAGAATGCGCATCCCTCTGTCTGTACTGAAGCAGACACCGTCCGGCAAAAGGTCAATACTTTCTTTTATGGATCTTGTAGTAATCATATCCCTGCTCTTTTTATACAGAAACAACCACTGGAAAATACCGGTCAGAACTGAAACCGCAAGTACGGAAAGCACTAAGCCCGCCGGTTCATGACCTGCCACATGGGCAAGAAGGGTCCCTTTTTTTTCTGTTGTCATTACCACCGTAACATCGCTGACTGCCTGTAAAAAAAGAATCTGTACCGAAAGAAACAGAAAGGTAAAGGCAAGTATTTTTTTAGAAAGACGTAACGAACAGGCCCTCACAAACATCCATGCCGAAGCCGTTACGAGAAGCATTTGTACTATACCTGCAAAGGTCTGTATTTTTCCAGATAACATACCATATTCCATACTTCAGGCACCTCCCACCGGCATTCGTACATACACATAAGCATTCTCCGTCTGCCCCAGATTGTTGTTTTCTGTTTCCATGGAAAACTCTGCATTAAGCTGCCTGCGTTTTTCCGGTTCGTAATCCCCGGGAAGAAGTGCCGAGGGGGTGGCCAGCTCTATCCGCATCACAAAGGCATCCCGGTAAAAACCAAGTCTTAAGAAAACCGCACTGAGCCCCGGCATTGCCGCTTCTGTGATTTCTTCAAAAGCACGGTACAGGAAAAGTATTTTTTCTGCTTCCGTTTCTATACCGCAGTCTCCCTCATACTCCCCGTAAGCAGCCCTGTCCGCCAGCGCAATGTAGCTTAACGATTCCTTCACGGATACCCAGAGCTCCATTGCGGAGAGAAAGGCTTTTTCAGAAGATAAAAGCAGCAGATTGGAACGTCTTTTTATATAAACCTGCAAAATGGCAGCTTCTTTCATCCGTTTCTGAAACGCCGGCTCGTCCTCCGGCGGAGAGGACAAAATTCCGGAAAGAGCTTCCAGCTGCGGCGCAACGTCCTCCGAAATACCATTGTACAGCCTTGCCTGTTCCGCAATCCGGCTTCTCTTTTCGGAAAGCTCGTTTTCCGCCTCTAAAATGGCATTTTCTTCCGCAATAACGTCTCCCAGTCCCATAAGCTCACTGTTTATCTGATTGATTTCCGTTATATCCTTAAACCAGAAGCTGTAGCCTCCGGCTATCCGGCTGCTTCTCAGTACCAGATTTTCATTTTCCGTAAAAACCTCCTGCTTTTCCGAAAGCACTACTTCATTCAGTGTAACCGGCAGTCCCTTTTCCGACTGGTATACAATTCTTCCGTTTTTATCCATGATACCGAATTTCAGGTCAGATACCTTCCACAGGTTTTCATAGCAGTCATTGGACGGAAACAGATGCGCCTGTATCAGTCCCTCCAGAAAGGCAGGGAAAATAAAAGCAATCATTTCCGCAAACTTATACAATCTCTGAAATAAAGCTCCCGGGAAAAAGAGATAGCAGACGGTATACGCCATGCCCAGCACAAGAGGAAGAACCGGCATCCAGATTTTCCTGCGATACTCGGCTATTACACATCTCTTAAACGTAACCGTCAGAATGGCGATAAGAACTACAGCAACCCAGATACATTCCGCCAGATACACCGGCCCGTACCGGTAAGGCACATCGTCCCAGAGACGGATGCCGCCGGGAAACAGGAATGCCTTCTGGTGCAAATCATTGGTAAGAAATAACACGGAAAGCAGGGTTGCCGGAATATATAAGAGAAACCATTTCCGGCTTATGGTATATCCGTAAGGACGCCCTGTATAAAGCACGGCAAACAGAAGAAACAACGGAAGAAAGCTCATGGAAATATAGTCGGCATACCAGGAAAGCCTTGCCAGCAGATGCCCATCGGAGAGAAATATAAATTTAACCGTCCGTAAGATCATAAGCAGAAGAATCAGAAGGGAAACCGCCGTAATATACCTGCCGACAGAACCGACTGCAATTCTCTGACGGGTTCTGTCCGTCCAGATGGCAAGCGAAAATACAAACAACACAAAAACAACGGCATTATCCGAACAATCCGGATTTATGGGTCTTAAAAGCCGCACTACACCTACCATTAAAAAAAGCAGTACACAAATGAAATTCCAGATTAGCGATTGTCTGTTATTCTGCACCCTTCTCTCCTGTTCTCTCCGCCTTGCCGCTCTGCCTTCGTTCCTCTTTTTTTCGATAAAGAAACTGATATGCAGGGCCGAAATAACGGTTAATCTGCGCTCCTATCAAAATAATATAAATGCCGAAATACAGCCACATCATCAGAATGATTATCATGGACAGACTTCCATAGGTATCAAAAGCATGCCCGTTTCCCACATACAGGGAAAAGCCCCAGGAAAAAACGCCCCATACAACGGCCGAAAACGCCGCACCCGGCAGCTGCATGCGTAGCTTCATTTTTTTATTGGGTACAAAGGTATAAATCATGGTAAAGAAAATTGTCATGACCGCCCACACCGCAGCAAAACGCAGATGCAGAAGAAACTCAAACAAATCCATCGTCCGCGGAAACTGGCTGACTATGTAATTTACCAGAACCTTGCCGAAAACGTTGATAAGCAGGGACAGAATAACCGTCGCCAGCATAATCAGCGTGTAAAAGCTGCTCATCACCCGGAGCAGGACGTAATTACGTTTTTCGTTTACTTCATTGATTTCATTTAAGCCTCTCGTCAGAGCCAGCACTCCCTTGCCAGCCGACCACCAGGTTGCGATTGCCGCTACGGAAAGAACACCTGCCGAGGACTCATACACATCGGATATGACCTGCACTAAAAGAGGTCTTAAAACCTCCGGTATCATATCTCCCAGAAAGCTGATCAGATTGCTTTTGGTTAACGGAGTATAGGGAATCGCCGTACAAAGCAGCATCAGCATGGGAATCAGCGACAAAAAAATAAAGAAGGCCACACTGGACGCATAGGCACTGATATTTTTCCGGTTCATTTTTATTCGGAAATCATCCGCAATGAGTAAAAGTTTCTTCCACATATTTATTCATACACCTTTTCTATGTTTCCGTTCTTACATTTTCTATCTTACAGTCCCTGTAAAAAAATAATAAAATATCGGCTGTGGTATACCCTTTTTCCGCCATATGTCTCGCTGCATTCTGGGACATTCCCGCTCCGTGACCGTAACCGCCGCCGTATAGCTTATATCCTATCATATTTTCGCCTTCTTTTACAGACTCAATCTCAAAAAATGCGCTGGGCAGCAGCATTTTCAATTCCACCTTGCTGCCGTCCTGCCTTACCGCCGTCACACCACCCGCGCACAGAACCGCACGGATGTTGTACTGGGACAGAACCGTCACCGTCTTCTTTTCCCCTTTAATCACAAGACTTTCCGCAATGCCGCCGTCCCCTCTTTCCCCGATACGGATGTCCGTTATCCTGCCGATGTCTTCCCATTCCCCGGCAGCTTCTGCGTTGCCGCCGACATTTCCTGCGTTGCTGCCCGCATTTCCCGCGTTGCTGTCCGCATTTCCCGCGTCACCGCTTTTCTCCACAAGTATCCGGTCCGGCTCCGCTTCCTGCCTCTCCTTTAAGACTTTCTGCAGGCTTTCCGCATCTATGCTTTCCACCGTGATGCTCCACCGGTACCAGGGCTCCTGCCGTTCAAAATCCGTTTCCGGCGGATTATGTAAAAATTCATGAAAATAATCACCCCGGCACATATCCTGCGCTGTAAAATATCCTGTTCCCGGAATTTCCGCACTATCTTCTTCCTGCTTTCCTGTTCCCGGAATTTCCGCACTATCTTCTTCCAGCTTTTCTGTTCCCGGAATTTCCGCACTATTCTGGTCCTGCTGCATGGCGGTTTCACTGATGGAGGTCGCCGTCAGGTAGCTCACCTTTTTTTCCTCGCCCGGGTTCCAGACACGTTCATCCGCTCCAAATCCGCAGGAAGTAGAGTAATAATAAGTATCCACCAATTCCCCGTTTAGCCGTACCACTTCTCCCTTTGTTTCCTGCACCGCCTGTATGGCTTCCTCTTTTTCTGCGGTATTGTTATAAACCTGATAACCGGTGCTGTCGTCCACATGGGCACCGTACTCTCCATATCCCGGACTCTCCAGATGGGCATAGACATAGGTTCTCGCACAGATTGCCTGTGCTTTCAGGGCTTCCATCGGATACGATACCGGCATTTCACTTGGCACCACGCCATAGAGATATTCCTCTACGGGAAGTTCATTGATTACCACAAAGCCCTGTCCGGTCTTTCGGATTTCCATACTCCCCCGGTAGGCTGGTGTGCCCTGGCTGCGGTTTACGGAAAGCAGACTTATCTTTCCACCGTCCTCTGCCGGGCTAAGCACAATACGCGCACATTCCGTAAACCATGCACTATTTCCGTCCAGCAAAAGTTCTTCTCCCCCCGCATGCTTTTCCGTAAGTTCCCCGTCCAGCCCATAATGTAGCTCCCATTCCGTATCACAGGAAAGCTTTACCTCTTTGTGAAAAATCCCCTGATAGTCACTGTTTTGTATCAGCACACGGATAGTTTCCTCTCCGGTATAGACTACCGGCGCCTTTTGCACCAGAGCATTTCCACCGCTGACGGTATTTTCCACCTCCTCGTCTTTCGCCCCTTCTGCAGGGTACACTCCGTTTTTCGCATTTTGCTGTTTTGCCGCGCTGCAGCTATTCACGCAGCTTATCCCCAAAAGCAGCAGAATACCTATAATAATCAGAATGGTTTTCTTATGTATACGCTCCGTTTTCCCCATTTAACCACGCTTCCCCTTCCCTTACGTGTTTTTCAACACTGTTTGCCTTTTGGCACGTAGACTTTCTCCCTTTCTTACGTGCCTTTCAATGCTTTTTGCTCTTTGGCACGTAGACTTTCTCCCTTTCTTACGTGCTTTTCAATGCTTTTTGCTCTTTGGCACGTAAGCCCTCCTCTTTACTTACGTGCCTTTCAATACTTTTGGCTCTCCGGCACGTAAACCCTCCTCTTTACTTACGTGCCTTTTAATGCTTTTTGCTCTCCGGCACGTAAACCCTCCTCTTTTCTTACGTGCCTTTTAATGCTTTTTGCTCTCCGGCACGTAAACCCTTCTCTTTTCTTACGTGCCTTTCAAT
>Ga0129310_1000344_pt1 | contig 59754 bp, 50 predicted proteins | sample Go1ome_2_FD_94433 | JGI IMG/M metagenome (GOLD analysis project Ga0129310, IMG submission 94433) | Western lowland gorrila individual fecal microbial communities from Wisconsin, USA - Go1022A metagenome | ecosystem: Host-associated > Mammals > Digestive system > Large intestine > Fecal | place...
ATAACAACTTCGTTAGTTGGAAAAAGCGAAAATAGACAACCTGTTTAGTAAGGAGTAACTAAAAATAACAACGTATTTAGTAACCAGCCTCGAAAAGTAACAACCATTTTCAGTATAAGTCAATGTGCGGGCTTATACGTTAGTATGTATAAGCCTACACATACTAACGTGTAGCTTCATACATACTAACGTGTAAGCCTATGCTGCCGTATGCACAAAACAAGGCCTCAATGTAATGTATCTCCGCTCTAACCATCACCATTCATAGCTCAAGGTTACCAAAAATTTCCTATCTTTGCCACATAACATTATGAAAAACCTATAAACATGAATATTCCAACCAACCTGAAATGTACACTGGCTGTCACAGCCGGATTGTGCTCATCTTTTGCATACGCACAAAAACATCCTCACATTATACTGATAATGACCGACCAACAACGGGCCGATGCCATGGGCTGTATGGGAAACGAAGCGGTCATCTCCCCTAGCCTGGACGCACTGGCTGCCGAGGGAACATTATTTATGAATGGTTATTCTTCCTGCCCAAGCAGCACTCCGGCACGTGCAGGTCTGCTGACCGGACTTTCTCCTTGGCATCATGGCTTGTTGGGATATGGAAAAGTATCTCCCGAATATAACTATGAGATGCCGCAGATGCTGAAAGACGCCGGATATTATACTTTCGGAATCGGGAAAATGCACTGGCATCCCCAACGGGTAAAGCATGGCTTCGAAGGCACTTTGCTGGATGAGAGCGGACGCGTGGAGGACAAGAACTTTACCAGTGATTACCGCCAATGGTTCCAAACAAAAGCTCCTGGTAAGAATCCTGACGCTACCGGCATAGGCTGGAACGACCACACGGCAAGCATCTATAAATTGCCCGAAAACCTCCATCCTACCTATTGGACAGGCGAAATGGCCTGTGAACTTATCAGTAACTACGATCCGGACGGCAAGCCCTTGTTCTTGAAAGTTTCATTCGCCCGCCCGCACAGTCCGTATGATCCGCCACAAAGATATCTGGATCTATATAAAAATGCCCCCGTGCCCGATCCTGCCATGGGTGAATGGTGTGGCAAATACGCCAAGAAACTAGATCCTGAAAAAGCGGCAAAAGACGCGCCATACGGTAATTTCGGCAATGAATACGCACGTAACTCCAAACGGCATTATTATGCCAACATCACTTTCATTGACGAACAGATAGGCCGAATCATCCAGACCCTGAAAGAAAAGGGCATGTATGATGACACACTGATTATTTTCGTTTCCGACCATGGTGACATGATGGGCGATCATTACCATTGGAGAAAGACCTATCCATACGAAGGTTCCACTCATGTGCCATACATCGTGAAATGGCCTGCAGCCGACCATATAGCACCGGGAAAAATAGACGCCCCCGTAGAATTGCGCGATATTCTTCCTACTTTCCTTGATGTGGCCGATGTAACCATCCCTGCTGATATGGACGGACGTTCTTTGTTACCACTGGCCAAAGGTACGGAAACAAACTGGCGCAAATATTTGGATCTGGAACATGCCACCTGCTATAGTGATGATAATTATTGGTGTGCATTGACCGATGGAAAAATAAAATACGTATGGCGTATCCACACCGGTGCTGAAGAGTTATTTGATTTGACCAAGGATCCCCAGGAATTACATAACGCCGTCAATGATAAAAAGTATAAAAAGCAATTGGAGGAAATGCGTAATGAAATGATCCGTCATTTAAGCGAACGCGGTGAGGAGTTTGTAAAAGACGAACAATTGGTAGTAAGGGAGAAGACGATGCTGTATGGACCTAATTATCCGGAGAAACAATAGAGCGGCAGCCATGGAAAATGATGTTCAGGTATCATCCGCTTAGACTCATGTAAAAAAGGCATGCAGCTGCGTCGGTCATCGCAAGAGGTTTCATCGGCCGTCGCAGACGGCTGCGCTGACTGTTGCAGCTGGCTGCATACAAAGACGGAGTGGCAGTCTCACGACTACCACTCCGCTTCAAGCGACTTGAATTGAATCACTTCTTATAAACTTATATTCTAAAATTCTACAGCAAATAGAAACGTTCCTGTAACTCTTTTTTATACTTCTTGGAAACCTGCAACTCAGTAACATTCTCGAATGGAGGGAACATGACACAACGGTTCTCCTTAATCATCATCAAATAATTGACATTAATGATATACGACTGATGAATCTGGACAAAACACGAATCATACGCTTTTATATTATCTGCCGTTGTATTCTTCTTCAACAACAAGGGTGCCTGATTGTTGAGTGACACCTCCCACAATTTCCGATCAGAATTATAACGAAAGAAGCCAATATCAATAGAGCGTAAAATACGCAAATCATTAGTAGGCGTAGATATCATAAAAGTATGCTCACCGGTAGCATATACACGTGGAGGAATCACAAAAGAAGCAGATACCTCTTCTGCTTTTCTCGTAAAGCGCTCGATGATCCCTTCCAATTCTCTTCCGTCAATGGGTTTTAACAAATAATCGAAAGCAGCCCCACGAATAGCATCAATCATGTATCTATCATAAGCTGTATAGAACACAATCTGCATATTCCAAGTTATGTTTTCTTTTAACTGCTCTAATAGTTCCATCCCTTTCATATCCGGCAGCTCCACATCCAAAAACAATAAATCGGGATGTACTTTTTCCAATAGTTTCTTACCGTTCAGCCCATTACGCGCTATCCCCTCTATGAGCAACCGATTATACTTCTTCAATTCCAGGCAAAGATTATCAGCAGAAAATTCATCATCATCAATTATTATGACCCTATATAACTTATCCATTGTAAACAATCTATCTTTAATTATTAATAAGACAAAAGTATTTAAACATTTTTCAATGTACAAATCCAATACTTCGATTATGGGATCATAACGACTGTTTTAGGCACTATTATATAAAAAACAACAACTAAACCATCTTTTTCAGATTATAATCATAACCTTGAGGCAAGATGACAGTAAACTCACAACCTATCTCTCCTTCATCTAATTGTACATTAGCTATAGAAATGTCGAGATGCTTCTTATTATTAGCATTTAGTAATTGTACCGTTTGAAAAATAACTTTCATCCCCGTACCCGTACCATGATTGACACTGTTCACCTTATACCCTCCCCCATTATCTCTGATTTTAATGCAAATTCCAATTTCAATTCTCCTTATATCAATCCATAATCTTTTCATTCCTTCTTTATCCTTTAAAGCATGCTTGAAAGCATTTTCCACTGGAATCTGTATCATCATAGATGGAAGGATTTCCTGGTCAGGATTTATGGCTTCATCTATAAATATGGATAATATAAAATTATCTCCCAATGCTTTACGCTCCAAATTTATAAATGTATTGACGAAGTCCAGTTCCTCAGCTATAGTTACGCAGAATTGTCCCGTCAGCTCCAGATTCCTCCTCATCAACTTTACCAACCCACGCATATTTTCTGCCTGCTCATCGGTATAACTCCCCATTTCACGATTCAATATATTAAAAATAAAATGCGGAGAAATCCGGTTACGAATGTTCTCCATGCGCAAAGCCGTAATCATGGTCCGGGTTCTCATTTGTAACAAATAATGCCGTTTTTTGTTATATACAATAATAAAGACAACAAGAAAAAGGACGCATATACAAACAGATATCCATATATAAAGCGTCTGGTTCAAAGCCAATACTTCATTCTCTTTTTGTTGGATGAAAATTTTCTGTTTCATCAATGTGGTGTCCTGACTGTATTTCAGATCAATTTCGGCTGTACGCATTTTAATACGCTCATTACGTGTGGAATCATCAATACGCTGATTTTCCATTTGGTAGTAATAGGCTTGTCTGAAATCTCCCGCCTCTTCAAAATAATGTTGCAGATAACGGTTACGGATATGCTGCATGTTCGGTTCCACATAATCAGGTTGGACAGCCTCAGACATACGTTTGCGCGCTAGAGGCAAATCATTCTGCTTCAAGGCAAGCTCTATCAATTGGGTATCCAAATAATAAAGAGCTGTCTGATTTTCAATAGAACGGAAAAAATCACCGCAAAGGTTTAAATAGTATGCCGCAGAATCAACCTGATTCATCAGAAGAAAAGTTTCTCCCAAATTCATTTCAGTCAGATGCTCCTCAAAAATCATATCGGGATAAGAACGGGCCAATACCAATGACCTTCTGAAAATTTCCAAAGCTTTGGGATAATCGGCACGAAAATAATAAGAATTACCGCGATTATTCAAATAGATATGTTTCTCAAATGGAAGCATCTTATCATAGTGCCGGGCAGCCAGTTCATAGTAATAATCACAGGAGGTAAAATCGCGAAGTTCCATATAGACTTGTGCCAATCCATAATAAGCAGGAAAGCGCTTTTCTTCAGGAATCTTCAACGAGTCACTGTAAGACAAAGATTTACGATACCACATAGCACCTTTATCATAATGACCGGTACGGACAAAAGCATCAGCCAAATTGATGGAAATATCCGGAAGCACATCTCTGTTGCTGCCCTGCAAACGATAATCGAATGCTTTTTGAAAACAGATCACAGAAGAGTCGGCCAATCCTTGACGGGCACATACATTCCCCCGCATATTATAAATATCGGCATACAAGTCATTAATCAATGAAGACGGAACAGCTCCGTCACAAAATACTTCCGCTCTATTCATACTAAGTCTAGCCGAATCCATTTCAGACTTAAACATATATGCCTTTGCCAGAAGAACAAGATAATGGTAATACGCCACACTATCTGTGGTAACCGCCATTTGCCTGGCAGTACGGGCACATACATAACTAGGGTTTTCGGACAGTGAATCAATGATAAAGTCATAATACTGCATATAAATGTCCATCTGAGTCTTTTTATAAGTACCAGAACTTGTGCAAGATACTCCCCATATACAAACCAACACACTATACCATAAAAATTTAAACATCAAATGTATGTTCTTCATCGTATCCCTCCTTCATAGTTTATTGACAAACATAAGCAAAAATAAACATAACCACATCTTTTTATTGAAATTTATTTGATTTAAAAAGCATTTTGGATAAAATCCACATAAAGATGAAGATTCACTTTGCCATGTCATGAAACATCCCTACCTTTGAAAAAAGAACTTATAACTGAAGAAACATGGAAACACTATCTAATTCTGTCCTGACTGTACAAATAGCCGAGCATGGAGCCGAGCTTCAAAGCATCAAGAAGGATGGCAAAGAATATCTTTGGCAGGGCGACGCTAAATTTTGGGGACGGCACTCACCTGTCCTTTTCCCTACGGTAGGCCGTGTGTGGGATAATAAATACCGTCATGCCGGAAACACTTATGAAATAGGGCAACACGGATTTGCACGTGATATGGATTTCAAACTGACCTATAAAGAAGATAAAGGAGCTGTATATTGGCTGGAAAGCACTCCTGACACATTTGGCAAGTTTCCTTTCCCCTTCCGCCTGCTGGTAGGATATTTATTGGAGGAAAATAAAATTACCGTAAAGTGGCGTGTGGAAAATCTGGGAGTCATGGACATGTATTTCCAAATCGGAGCACATCCCGCTTTCTATTTCCCCGAGTTCGACGCCGCTACAGAGGAGCGTGGCTTCTTTGTTTTTGACCGGAAGTCTGATTTAGAATATACCGTACCCACGGAAAAGGGATGCGTTTCACCGGAGCGCCATGCACTAAAATTAAATAAAGAAGGACTGATGCCAATTGATATTCATACTTTTGATTGTGACACCTATATCTTCGACAACAAGCAGCTGAAGAAAGTAACCCTGCTGGATAAAAAGAAAAATCCCCATATCAGTTTGGAATTCGATTCTCCGCTAGTGGCTTTGTGGTCTCCCACCAAGGCTCATCCCGACTGTCCGTTTGTCTGCATCGAACCATGGTATGGACGTTGCGACTCTGTGGGGTATTCAGGAGAGTTGAAAGATCGTGAATGGATACAGAAACTAGAGTCCAAAGAAGCTTTTGATGTAGAATATAAAATCATTATAGAGTAATCAAGAATAACGGGGTATGCACGCGATAAGCCATACCCCATTTTTTTTCTTACCGGCTTCCCAAATACAGAAATATCATACCTATAAGTACCAGCGCCAAATCCACGGCCTTGCTTTTAAGATTCTTCTCACGGAACACCATTGCACCAAATATGAAAGAAACAAGAACACTGCCACGCCTCACCATGGATACAATAGAGATCATTGCCCCGTCCAAACTCAAGGCATAGAAATAGACAAAATCGGCTGCCGACAGAAAAATAGATATCAGAACAATACACCAATGCCAATGAAACGGAGTAGTAGATCCGCGCTTCGGCCACCATAACAGCATCAGGACACCTTCCATCATAAACAATTGATAGATATTATACCAAGATTGCACAATCATCCTATCCAGTCCGATACCTCCTTGATCGGCAGACGCCATGAGGTACTTGTCATAAAGCCCGCTGATTGCCCCCAGCACAGCCGCCATTACCACATAATAGATCCATTTATTATGCTTGAAATCTATACCTTCCTTCTTTCCACTGCGGCTCAGCATAAAAAAAGAGAAGACAGCCATCAGCACACCAATCCATTGGTACAGATTCAACCGCTCACCAAAGACCACTAAAGCCCCTACCAGCACCATCACCGGACGGGTGGCGTTTATAGGCCCCACGATCGTGATAGGAAGATTCTTCATCCCAAAATATCCCAACACCCACGATGAAAGGACAATAACCGATTTCAACACCACATAACGATGTACCTCCCATCCTGCAACGGGCACATAAAAAATAGAGTTTTCCAATGTTTCCGGCTTCCACACCGACCAAACAATAAAAGGAAGAAATATCAAACTAGAGAACAATGTATTAAGAAATAACACCGGAATGACTGCATTGTCCTTTAACGACTGTTTCTTAAAAACATCATAGAATCCCAGCAATGCTGCCGAGAGAAATGCCAGAAGTAACCACATCATATCTTTTACCTTATTTAAAACCGGGGACAAAGTTACAACAAAAAATAAACAAAGGAGTGCAGATTCTGATATAAATGGCATGGAAATAAAAAAAAGGGAAACGGAGAAAAACATCTCCATCCCCCTTCTTTTATTTATGAACGATATCCTCCGGGACTTTCGCCCGGCGGCTACCCTTGATTAAATTCCCAGCGACTTTCTTACGGCTTCCACTTTTTCCTCAGCAGCAGCATTAGCGGCATCGAAGCATTTGTGGCAACCCATCTCACCCTTCACTTCCACATAGAACTTGATTTTAGGCTCTGTTCCCGACGGACGGACTGAAATCTTAGTTCCATCTTCTGTGAAATATTGCAATACGTTACTGGTTTCCGGCATTTCGAGTTCTGTAACATTACCATTTCCGTCAGTAGCCTTCAATGTCTTGAAGTCCTTGGAAACAATCACTTTGGAACCACCAATTTCTTTTGGAGGATTAGCACGGAAGTTTTCCATCATCGCTTTTATTTCTTCAGCGCCACTCTTACCCGGTTTCACCACATTTACGGTAGTTTCTTTTGAGAAACCATATTCTACATAGATATCAAGCAGCACTTCGAACAATGTCTTGCCCTGGTCTTTTGCCCAAGCACAGATTTCTGCCAGCAATGTACAAGCGGAAACAGCATCTTTATCGCGGACAAAGTCTTCAGCCAAAAATCCATAGCTTTCCTCACCACCACCGATGTACTGCTGCTTGCCTTCACGCAAGCGGATCTCACGTGCAATCCACTTGAATCCGGTATAGCAATCCAACATTTCGATGTGGTTCTTGTCAGCGACCGATTTAATCAATTCTGTAGTAACGATAGTCTTTACAATGAAATCATCCTCTTTCATCTTACCCGTAGCAATGCGGTTCTTGATGATATAATACAAGAACAACAAGCAGGTTTGGTTACCATTGATCAGCACCCATTCTCCCTTGTCATTTTTGCAAGCCATACCTACGCGGTCAGCATCCGGGTCACTGGCCATCACGATGTCAGCGTCAATTTTCTTAGCCAGCTCAATAGCCATAGACAATGCCTCCGCATTCTCTGGATTCGGAGAGATAACCGTGGGGAAATCTCCACTCTTCACCATTTGTTCAGGCACAGTATGTACATTTTCAAATCCCCATTGCTTCAACGCACGCGGAATCAGCATCATACCTGTACCGTGAATCGGAGTATATACAATCTTCAGATCTTTCTGTCGCTTGATCACTTCAGGATCAATAGAGATTGACTTCACTTTATCCAAATAAACGCTGTCCACTTCTTCGCCCACAATTTGAATCAAGTCTTTGTTACCTTCAAATTTGATATCGGTAGCCGATGAAATCTTGTTCACCTCATCAATGATACCTTTATCGTGCGGAGCCAATACTTGTGCGCCGTCATCCCAATAAGCCTTGTAGCCATTGTATTCTCTCGGATTATGAGAGGCGGTAATATTGATACCACTCTGGCAGCCGAAATGACGAATAGCGAATGACATTTCAGGAGTAGGACGCATATCTTCAAACAAATATACTTTAATGCCATTTGCCGAGAAGATATTGGCAGAAATTTCCGCAAACAAACGGCTGTTGTTACGGCAGTCGTGACCTACCACTACAGAAATCTGATCGAGATCTTTAAAGTTTTTATTTAGATAATTGGACAAGCCCTGAGTAGCAGCACCTACCGTATAGATATTCATACGGTTGCTGCCCACGCCCATAATGCCACGCAAACCACCTGTTCCAAACTCCAGATCTTTATAAAACGCTTCAATCAAATCAGTCTTATCGGGATTCGCCAACATTTTCTTAATTTCAGCCTGTGTCTCGGCATCATAAGCAGGTGTTAACCATTTCTCTGCTTTCTCTGTCACTTGCTTTATCAATTCTTCATTTTCCATAATTTTTTGTTATTTATAAGGTTTATAATCATATCCGCTTTTTACGTGTTGACAAATGTAAAAGAATTAAATTAAAAATCCTAGAAATTTGGAAGAAGAAAATTAGAGATAATATGATTTTCAGGGCATATATATCCTATTTCATCTTATAACGTTCACCGGTGGCCTTTACCAGTTCTTCCAAAAATTCTTGAGGATATCCCGGACGTACCAAAGGAGCACAATGACCGGTTTCAGGACGAAGTATGGTTCCATCTTTTGCCATCTTTTTCATAGCACCGTCATTATACTTCACTATCAGAAACTCGCCCAGCTTCTTCCAGCTGTCTACTGCCGATTCGGCTGTCATGCAACTATAGTTAGTCAGGAACTCTTTTGCTTTTGCAGGATCTTTCTCATATAAACTCATGGCAGACGACTCAATACCTGCCTGTGCATTTGCATAAGTATCTTCCAGATTGTTTTGAACAGCACGCATATCATCAATCATCAGGCTATAACGTGGGCGAATCATATCGGCCACCCAATTATAAATCCAGAAAGCGGAATTCCATGAAAAAGTTACACAGTCTGCCTCCTTACCGCTATAGCAGTCGGGAATACGGTCCGAACAACAATATACGGGAGCGAACACTGTCATATTGGCATCATCTGTTCCAAACCATAACACCCCCCCTATCGCATCGGGCAATCCGGCACGCATCTGTGCCACAAAAGTGAAAGCCGTCTGCTGGGTAGAGATGGGGCGCTCGTTGAAGTATTCCTGATCCCCCACTTTAAAGCTCAAGGGTGACAACCGATAAGGAGTTTTAAACGGGCCGGCACCAGGATCTTTGGTAATATCCAATGGAGTGCCCTCATAATGATCGCGCATAGCCGCTTGTACATCACGCACTGAAAGTTTACGTGAGGGCTTGATATAAAGAGGCATCGGTTCCTTACTTTCTCCCTGAATGTATGACAGATAGGTGTCTCCTACCGATTTATTAAACATATTATAGAAACTCCATACACGCGCTTCACAAAAACGTACGCCACCAAAGTCCAAAGGATTATATGCCGCGGAAAAACTGAAATCCTTATTCATACCGTCAAAATAGCCTTTTTCACGAGCGAAAGAAATCACATCCGGAGAATAAAGGCAATTATCCTTGTCGTTCATATTGAACTGATGAATGCGGCTCTGATTAGCATGTGCGGCAATACAATCATCAGGAATACGGACTGCCACCCATACAGCACCTTTCACACCGGGGCCTTTGCCGATCATCTCCAGAATCCAGACTTCATTGGGATCAGCGATACTGAATGACTCACCACTGCTATAGTAACCGTATTCTTTTACTAAATCCGTCATTACTCGTATGGCTTCTTTGGCTGTACGAGAACGCTGGAGAGTTACATAAATCAGACTTCCATAGTCCATAATTCCGGTAGAATCTACCAGTTCCTCGCGTCCACCAAAAGTAGTCTCGCCTATGGTTACCTGAAATTCATTCATATTACCTACCACATTATAGGTCTGGCGGGCTTCTTTTATCTGCCCTAAATATTTGCCCGAATCCCAATCATAGATATCACGCATAGCTCCTTTTTCATGCATACCGGCAGGATAGTGATACAACTCACCGAACATTCCGTATGAATCGGCGGAATAAGATACGATAACAGAACCGTCGGCAGAGGCTCCCTTGCCTACAATCAGATTCGTGCACGCCAAACCCTCTGTTATTGCCGCCAACAACAAGGCAGCACCTAAAATCAGTTTATTCTTCATTAAATATATAACTTTTTAATTGTGTATAATGCTTATTTTACCATCAAAACTCATATTCCTCTCTTGTTTCGTTCCCACAATAATCCGTCACCACCAATTCCAGTTTATGGGCGGCTCCTTTTTTTAACCGTTCCGGATGCTTCATCCACAATCTCGCATTTTTAGAGCTGAAACCAAACAAGGCAAACTCACCGTCTATCTTCACCTTATAATCCTTGACTCCCGTTTCCGCATCCCCTATTTTGAACTGAATCCTGCCCGTCTTCCATTGCGCTTTATTCAATGGAGTCACCCGTGGAGACAAAGTATCTACCGCTACAGTATAGGTTCCCAATTCACGAATGGAAGTCTTCATCCAACCATTCTCATAAGTTCCTCCCGCTGATCCCGTCCTATTTCCCCACTTGCGGGCTACATAATATTTCGACGTATCCTCCACAGGAAGATGACGTACCCCGATCATCAGCGTACATCCGGCCTGCAAAGCCACCGGCTCATCATGCAACTGATATTCGTAAGAAATTGCGGCTGTATCTTTAACCACCTGACAGTTCAATGCCACATCCTCATACAACATCCCCCGGGGGATAACCAGTTCCATACCCGGTTCCTGAACCACATTCCCTTTATTCCAAGCCAAATAATGTCTCACCTGCGGATGATATTCCTCTATCGGCTGCCTACGGCCACGCACAACAAAACGATAAGTCGATTTATTACCATATAAATCAGCCAATTCATAGCGAAAATGATAATCACGCTCTTCATCAATCGTAATCACCCCTCCCTTATCGTCAGCCTGTAACATGCGCAGACGGCTTCCGGGAAGGATTTGTGAGCGCATCACCCAATTATGCCTCTTTACATTCTCCTCATAATCCGTCCAGGCATTAATCATCCGGTTCTCTTCAGGCAAAACGCCATCCACCGTGCTGCGAAAAACTTCTGTCGTATCCACATAAAGTACTACGGAACGCACACCATAATTATTATGTGTACCATCCATATAGTCGTATGCCTTAATACCGGCGGCTATTTCCCCCCAGGCGGAAACCGGCTGTCCCAAAGAGGCGACAGGGATGGACTTTTTTCTTTGTGAACCTTCCACAACCCCAGCTCCCCGCTGCGGATAAAGCATAATCATTGACGCGCGTGGCGGAGTAGTATCTTTAATTTTATCGGTATAGAACTGTAAAGGATCTATCAATTCACCGGTATCCGTACGACGTATCTCCATGTGCAGATGCGGCCCGAAAGAATACCCTTCATTACCGCTTAAAGCAATGATCTCTCCGGCCTTGAAACTGATCTGATGAGGTTCGAATTCCAAATCCACAGCAAAAGTCTCATGCTCATATTGGTATTCCTCCACTAATTCCGCCACAGCCGGAGCAAATTTCAACACATGCCCATATACGGAAGTATATCCATTGGGATGAATAATATAGATAGCCTGCCCATATCCGCCGGGAGTAACCGACACACGGCTCACATAGCCGTCGGCAATGCAGTGAACAGGTTTTCCCACTTCCCCCTGGGTTTTAAAGTCCACCCCTCCATGAAAGTGATTAGAACGCAATTCACCAAAATTACCGCTCAGCGTAAGCGGAAAATCAAAAGGAGGACGGAATACAGGAGCCGCCGGTTCTTCCTGTGCCTGCACAGCGAGCACACCACCCAAGGCTAATATCATTATATAATCTCGTAATGCCATTTCTTTATTTTTATGGAGATTCATCACCAAAAAATTGAATTCCTCCGCAAACTTACAAATAAAAAACAGAATATCCCTTAAAACAGTGTTGCTAAACATACATTTATAACAAAAAAAACAGATCCATACCAGACCTACTTTTCTGACATTTTGCTATCTTTGAGGCAGTCAAACCCCTTAAATCTGACGATTATGATAGTAGGAATTCCTAAAGAAATCAAAAACAACGAGAATCGTGTATCGTTAACCCCTGCAGGAGCACACGAGTTGGTACAGAGAGGTCACACGGTGTATGTACAACACACCGCAGGTATAAACAGCGGATTTTCTGACGAAGAGTATGAGAAAGTCGGAGCACGTATTCTTCCTACCATAGAAGATGTGTATGCCATTGCTGACATGATTATAAAAGTCAAGGAACCCATCGAATGCGAATATAATCTGATACGTAAGGGCCAACTGGTGTTTACATACTTCCACTTTGCCTGTGACAAGGAACTGACGGAAGCGATGATGCGTAGTGGTTCTGTGTGTCTGGCTTACGAAACTGTAACCGACCGGCAAGGAGGACTGCCTCTGCTGATTCCCATGAGTGAAGTGGCGGGACGGATGTCCACTCAGGAAGGAGCACGTTTTTTGGAAAAGCCTCAAGGAGGACGTGGCATCTTGCTAGGAGGAGTTCCCGGTGTCAAACCAGCCAAAGTACTGGTATTAGGCGGTGGCATTGTAGGAACCAGCGCTGCATTAATGGCCGCCGGACTGGGAGCTGATGTCACAATCTGTGACATATCTTTGCCCCGTCTGCGCCAGTTGAGTGAGTTCATGCCCAAAAATGTAAAGACGTTATTCTCGTCCGGTCACAATATAGAGCAAGAACTGCCTGTTACCGATTTGGTAATCGGGGCAGTTCTTATTCCAGGAGCCAAGGCTCCCCACCTCATCACACGCCCCATGCTGAAATTGATGAAGAAAGGCACCGTACTGGTAGATGTGGCCATTGACCAAGGAGGGTGTTTCGAAACATCCCATCCCACAACACATGCCGATCCTATTTATGAAGTGGACGGTATCATTCATTATTGTGTGGCAAATATTCCGGGCGCTGTGCCCTGCACTTCCACTTTGGCACTGACCAATGCTACACTGCCATACGCCGTCAAGCTGGCAGATCTAGGTTGGGAAAAAGCTTGCGAAAGCGATCCGGGATTGAAAAACGGCTTGAATATTGTACACGGTAAGATTGTGTTTCCGGCTGTGGCAGAAGCTTTCGGCTGGAAAATTTAGTAAAAAAAAGAAGGTGCACAAACAGGCGAGGGCACTGAAAAAGTGATCTTTTTTAGCAACCAATCCTTTTTTTAGAAATTTCGGGAAAAGTTGTATGTCGAATGATGCATTTCATTCACATACAACTTTTTCTTATATTAAGGGTCATAACTCCACAATTTGCTTTAATCTAACTAAAAGAGAGTATTTTATTATCTTGTGTTCGTGAAAAAATAGTTTCATTATCTATTCGGCTATGACATAAGCATCCAATCCTTTCAAGGACTGACGAATGTCTTCCTGCATCTTCTCCATTTCCTTCCGGTTCATTTGGCGCATCTCTATGCCAGACTCCCTCAAGTTATTCCCCAATTCAGCCATCTGCTCATTGAACGAACCCCATTCTTCCGAATCGAGGACAACAGAATACACTTCCTTTCCATCCTTCATCGGACTGATAATGACCGTCATGCTTACATTGCCACTCTCATTAACAGTAAGGGTATAAGTACGTTTCTCATTATCCATCTTATAGATGAACGTAAAATTTGCTTTCTGCGCCTTACCCCTTCCCTTCGGCATGTCTTTAATGGCGGTTTCGGCATACTCCTCATCCTTTTCGAAAGCCTCAATCAATCTTGCACCTATCTTCTCATCCTTTAACGAGAAACTTTTCACCACCTTCACCACTTTGCGGGTTTTAGAGTCACGCTTCGTTACAGAATTGATTGCCACATCGTCCCGTTTCTCCAGTTCAGCCGCCATTTTATCAATATTCTTCTGGGCCATAACCTTGCTTGTTCCACCACACAGCAGTAAAAAAACCGCCAATGTACTTCCTAAAATAAATCTTGTTTTCATATTTTATTTTTTATGTTTTTTTATTCACTTACCAATAATTCCTTTGCTTCTATCTCTTTCTCGGAACGACGAATTTCGTCCACCCGCTCCTGAGCCAGTTTCTCCACCCGTTCCGCCTTTTCCAAGGTTTCAATAATACAAGGCATAATCTGTCTCACATCCGAAATGCGCTTGCCTCCCACTTCCACATAACTACCTTCGTAGCACGACCATTCACCACTTCCGCCTGCTTGGTTTTCCGAATAGAAAATCAAGCCTAACCCCAGCGCAATGACCATCATTGCCGCTATACCAGCACTCCAGACAGCTATCGGGATATGCTGATAAAAGCCTTCTTTTCCAGCCGGCGGCACCTTTTCCGATTTCTTTCCTCCGGCAATCTCCTCCTGTCCGTCTGTCTGCAATGTACCCGGTTCTCCCTGCATGCCCCCCTCATACCAGGCAAACATCGGAGCATATTCCATCAGATGAAAAGGTACGTTCCCTGTATGGAAGAAGCGATAAATAGCCTGCTCCTCGGCATTCGTAGTCTCCCCTTCCAAGAAACGGTTAATGTATTCTTCTATATTCCTCTTATCTAATTCCATACCTTACTGTGTATCATAAATTGTTCTTTTACTCTTTTTCTAGCTCTCGACAAATTGGTTCGTACCGCCACCGGCGTACTTCCTGTGAGACGGGCTATCTCCTCTACTTCGAAACCTTCCAGGTGCTTCATGCGGAGAATAGACTGCTGCAAGTCAGGTAAAGTACTTATGACTTCCAGTATCTCCTGCATATTCTCTTCCTCTACCAGTTTCATTTCAGGGTTTTCACCTCCACCAATGCTGATGCCTTGCTCCAAACCGACCTTTTCTATCCGGATACCTCGCAGACGATTGATGCACAAATGCTTGGTTATGACAATGGCCAATGCATCCACGCTGCGGTATTGATCCAGACGGTCACGAAGAAACCAAAGTTTCAGCAATGCATCCTGCACCACATCTTCTGCCTCGTCGGAGTCTTCCAGATAACGGATGGCCATTCTTAGCAAAGCCGGCCGCATTCGTTTTGCCTCTATTTCAAATTTATTTTGTTCCATGTTCACTAGTATGACACATAGAGGTAGGGAAACGTTACATCAAAATAAAAAATAATTTGTTGACAGGCCTATTTGCTAATATTCCAAGAGTCCGCACGGACAATACATAACACTGATAATTAACAAATTATCCTGTCGGCAAATTATTCAAATTTATAAACCGTATGACTACGAAAAACCTCTCCCGGCCGGAGCACTGTACTAGGGAATCCCGGTTGATTGGGGCTATCTTGAAAATGCATCGTTTCAAAACATACCGCTGAACGGAAAGGATAAGCTACCCCCCCTTTACCAGTCATTTTTCCTTTCAGTCCATTACCGGTATAAATTTGTATTCCTGGCTCGGTGGTGAAGATCTCCATCTTACGCCCGCTTGCCGGATCATACACCCAGGCAGCCGGCTTTGTATCATCTCCTTTCGTATTCAACTCCCAAGTATGGTCATATCCGTTTACGACCTTCAATTGGGGATAATCCGCATCTATATGTTCTCCGATAGTATGCGGCATCCGGAAATCAAGGGGAGTACCGGCCACCGGAAGATATTTTCCTGTGACACATTTCTTATCATCGTATGGAGTAAAGCGATCCGCATCTACCCAAAGTTGCTGGTCCTCCACACTTTTCGTAAAATCTCCCGAGATATTGAAAAAAGAATGATGAGAAAGATTAAGTACCGTGGGCGCATCCGTAGTTGCCTCGTATTTCAAATCCAACACATTATCATCCTCACCAAGGCGATAGACCAACGTTACTTTCAGATTTCCGGGAAAACCATTTTCTCCATCAGGAGAGAAATAAGACAGACGAATCGTATGTGTATCTGCCTGTTCCACTTTCCATATTCTATCGGCAAAACCAGGATTCCCTCCATGTGATATATGCCCGGACTTCCCATTATTAGGGATCAGCTTATACTCTACTCCGTCCAGTGTGAAACGCGCATTCAGGATACGTCCTATATAACGTCCCACCGTGGAACCAAAATTCTGCCGTTGCTCCATATATTCACCAATCGTGGGAAATCCGCACACCACATCCTCCCGTTTTCCATTTCTGTCGGGTACAAGGATGGAAACCACCCTCGCCCCATAGTTCGTGATGCAGACCTCCATTCCCTTCTTGTTGCTCAATGTAAATAAATCGGTATGCTGCCCATTCACTTCTGTCTGAAAGTCCTTCCGTTGTAATCCTGAAGCAGTAATTTGCTTGCTGGTGTGACAAGAAGAGAGCATCATCAACAAGCCTATACAAACTATACCATGTTTTCCGTTCATATCATTCATTTTATAGGTTTTAAATTACCACAAATGTAAATCCTCCGATGGAAAATAAGAAAAGTCGGCCTTCCCTTTTTCAAGGGGTGACCAACTTTTCAACTATTTCAACCAATTTTTACCCGATTACTTCTTCTCTTTCAGCAATAAGGTAGTATGATGACTATCCTCCCATTCGGACATCAGCCGATGAAAATCCGCATAATCGGCGGGAGTTATCAATTGTTTGTCCAGTTGCAACGAACGGGTCACTTCCGTCTTATCCCCTGTAGTATGTACGGTTATTTTCAATTTCCCTACCGCATTGGTTATTTCTTTTGCCTTTTGCGGAGTACATACCTGCATATCCGACGGAACATTTACTACACAAATATAGGTCTCATCCGTCATACCAGGGAGCAACAGATTCGTAGTACGTTCTGTATTTCCAGAACCATAACCATTCATGGCTATTCCGGTTTTAGCATGAGGCAGTGTTATCAGACGATAGCCACCTGCCAATGTTTTCCCTGTTTCAGAAGTGACCGTTACCGTATCCGTTTCATGAACCGATTTATTTTTCACCTCCAAAACCGCCTTTTCACCATCCAACGTGTGGACAGGTTGATATTCCTGTCTGCCCGCTATGACAGAAGAATCTAGAAACAACTGACTTATAGCACTTAAGCCCAAACAATTATCCGGCGCTTTCACACTATATGCAACTTTCACTTCACCTTGTAATCCTGCCGCCTGCAACAATCCTGCAAGCAGATTTATCTTTTCCGCTTCCGTACCATACGCAGTACGGATTACTTCAGTCGCCGGACGAATCCGGTACCCCGTTTCAGGCAAAGATAACCGAGACGTGCCCAACCCATGTACATAGTTCATCAAGACAACCTCCTGTTCATCCACATTTTTCCCTTGCAATAATTTTTGTGCCAAAGTCATGACCTCTTTTTCATGAGCTGCCGTAAATTGAGACTTCAGCACTTTCAAAGCATCGGTCATCGACGGATACGTATTTGCCAGAATAACCGGTATATTTCCTGATAAAGCTGAAGTACTTTCCACAGGATAACAAGCAGGAATATTCTTCAGTGTCCAAGTGACGACTTTATTTCCATTCTCATTTTTTACTACCGGCGCAACTTTTCCGTTTACCAATGCATAATTCAAAGGCTTATCCTCCGGAACCGACACACTACAGATATATTCTTTGATGGGAGACAACTCCTCTACCGGCACATATACATCCAGCCCGGACAAATAACCGGGACGTGTAACAACTGAGTAATCCAAACAAATAGTCGCTCCCAACTCCAGTCCCGTATGTACCACCACCATCTCTTTCAGTCCATTATAGGCAGGGGCATCAGCCGCAGTTGCAGGAAGGACCTCTACAAATGCATTTCCGGGAGTCTTTACTATAGTCCCATCTTTCTGACGAGTATAAGACTCATGTATCTTCAATTCCTGATAGGCCGGATTATAAACAATGAAACTTTCACCATACAAGCCATTCATCGCTGTATGTGTAAACAAAGTCAACTCCTTATATATCCGCATTTCCTGACTACCGTCCTTATGCAATGTGTAAGTTTTAGCTAACTTTCCGAACTCCGCTTCAGAAGCCGCTTTTACCGGAAGAGCTGTCAGTAACAACACTCCCAAGCATACATATATATAATAAATCTTTTTCATATCACTTTACTTTTTAATCACCAAATAATCACCGTATGCCTTATGGGCTTCCACCGCTTTACGGAAGCTATCCCAATCCGACGCTTCGTACACACGTTTTTTCAAAGCCAGACGGTTATGCAGAACCACCCGGTTTCCTTTTTGCAGAAGTGAGCCCGCAAAATCGGCTCCCGTCCCCTGCACGGCATCCTCCTTTGACTCATTGATCAGCGTATAACCCGATGGCAATTGAATGGTTTCATCCAATTCCACCAAACGGGAGCAGGCATCTTTAAAACCATACTTCCGTTCCTTCACCTCTGTATTAATCCGTAGATAAGAACGCACCTGGCTATAAAGATTATTCATAACCAAAGGTTTGAACAACATTTCTTTCTCCCCTTTCATAGCATAATCCGGAATCTCATAGCGGAAAGTGATTTGGATAGGAGCAGCTTGATAATCTTTAGGATTCTTGCCATAATCCACACTCAGCAATCTGGCTTTAGGAGAAACAGCCAGCAGTTGTCTTTCCATAGTCACACGCCACTGGCTCTGAAAGCCCCTTGTGAAAATGCTGCGTATATTGCTGTCACTCTGCCCCTCGGCTTGAATGGTAAATGTACCACGCAAAGTACCATTAGCATCCAAACGGTTGTCCGCCTTAATGCGTACATAGTGATTTTCCGGAGCAGAAACAGGAGTCAGGCAGAGGTCAGAACCTTCGGGAACACCGGGCAGATAATTCTGCTGTTGTTCGGCGCTACTCCATAATTCACGACAGAAAGGAACCCACGTAGGGTCTAGCGGCATGTAAGTTCCATCAGCAAGTTTCACCACAGCCACACAATGATTGAAATGATCGGCAGGAATACTTTCGACACGACTGCCCGCCATTGTCATGGCCGGATAGGCCTCAAAACCCGCCATGCGCAGAAAAGAAACTAAAGTTCCTGCTATATCTTTACACACGCCGCAGCGATCCGTATAATTCATTTTAGTATTATGTAATGTATAGCCCTCGCCTTTTCCCATAGAGATACCTGCATAACGTATATTATCCGCCACCCAATGGGTCAGTACAGCTATTTTCTCCATTTCGGTTTTCTTTCCTTTTATCAATTCGTCCACTTTCTTCTGCGCTTCGGGCAGTGGAGCAAAGCTTCCATAGTCTTCATTTACTTTATTGAACCACAAAGACTTGTCTTTCCAATGAGAAGTAGAAGACATCATCAGTTTAGGGGCTGCATCAAACAAGTCCACCATATTCGGCTCCCGCCGGAAAGGCATCATGTCCTCCATAACGAAAGTGTAAGCTTTCCGTCCGTCTTCATAACGCATGGATGATGCACATTCTCCTTGATAGAATTGAAATTGCATCTCTTTGTCCATAGGAATACTGACCTTGTACACTTTACGCACGGTAGGCTCACTGCTCCAAAATGGGACAATGTCATAGAACTGGCCATGCATGGGAGGTATGAACCGGGAATCATCCTCAGGAACAGCCCCGAGCAAAGCGTATGTAAAGCCCTTTTTCGCTATTTCATAATCTATGACATCACCAGGACTCAAAGCCCCCACTTCTATCATAATCTGTCGTGCTCCCCAATAAATAGCACGGGCCGGAGCCGCATAGTCACAAGTCTTCTTCACATCCACCTCTTCAATCTGCCCGTCAGCATGATATATCGTAACACGTTTGAATTCGGCATGGGCCGTCAACGGATCATAATCATATTTAATCACCCGGTTGGCTATAGCTCCTTTAGGAGTCTGCACCTTGATAACCTTACATACGGCAAATGATCCCTGCCCTGTCGGTTGCACCGACACCGACGTACTGTCCAGCAACGCCACACAGTCAAACTTGGCATACGCTTCTCCTTTCGCAACTTCCTCATAAGGTTTCCACCCCTGCCCGTAAGCTGTGGCGGCAGTTAAAAGAAAGCAAACCAATGTTGCATAAAGTTGTTTTCTCATGTTTCTCATCTATTTTGTTTTAACCTAACAAATGTAGACAATTATCTTCTATTTCACATCTCTTTTCAGAAAAAACTCCTGTTTCCATACCGTCTTTTATTCTCCCACGTATCTTTATATCATGGATAGAAACGGAAAAGTGAACATAGGGCTATTACCCAAAAAGAGAAAATATAAGGAGTGGAAGAAAAAAACAGAGCAAATCTTTCTTTCGGGAAAAAGAAACTTGAAAAACGGTCTATAGACTATATAAAAAAGAAGGGTATCTATCCCAGACACCCAATCTTCATTAACCTTAAATCTAATACCATGAAAAACACAGTGCAAAGATAAACGGTTTTATGTTATCAAACATAATAAAGCTACAATTATTTGCTTTCGATTAACATCATTTAAACTTTAAAGACGCTTTTACAGTTTCAAATCCTGCAAAAACGCCTTTATATTATATATGATAATACAAATCAATCGAATTATTCCACATACAGCACCAGCCCTTTCAAATATTCTCCTTCAGGATGGTAAATATTTACGGGATGATCTCCCGGCTGAGTCAATTGATGCAGAATACGCACACTACGTCCACTTTGTGCGGCGGCTGTAAATACCGCATTACGGAAACTCATCTTATCCACGACCTGCGAGCAAGAGAAAGTAAACAGAATGCCTCCCGGTTTGATTTTCTCAAATGCTTTAGCATTTAGTTTTGTATAGCCACGCAGTGCATTGCGGAGAGCATCCTTGTGCTTGGCAAATGCAGGAGGGTCAAGAATTATCAAATCATATTGGTCTCCCATACGATCCAGATATTTAAAAGCATCCTCGGCATAAGCCTTGTGGCGAGTATCACCCGGAAAGTTCAGCTCCACATTCATATTGGTAAGATCAATCGCTTTCGAAGAACTATCTACAGAATGTACCAAGTTCGCCCCTCCGCGCATGGCATAGAAAGAGAATCCCCCTGTGTAACAAAACATATTCAACACATTACGCCCTTTGGCATAACGCTCCAACAAATGGCGGTTCTCACGCTGATCCACAAAGAAACCTGTTTTCTGACCTTTCAGCCAGTCCACATGAAATTTCAAGCCGTATTCCATCGCTATGTTTTCAGGACTTCCTCCTTTGATGAAACCATTCTCCGGTCCCAAATCCGCCTTGAAAGGTAATGTGGTTTCCGATTTATAATAAATGTTCCGGACCACATCCCCCATCACCTCGGATAAGGCATCGGCTATCTCCATGCGGTAAACATGCATTCCGGCCGAATGTGCCTGCATTACGGCTGTATGATCATATACATCAATGATCAACCCCGGCAAGTTATCCCCTTCGCCATGAACCAGGCGGTAAGTATTGTTCGCAGGATTACCGGCCAGCCCCAGGCTGCGGCGCAAATCGTATGCCACTTCCAGTTTATGCTTCCAGAATTCATGATCAATCTCACCTTCCTTGAAAGAGAGCACGCGCACGGCAATACTTCCTATCTGGAAATGCCCGCAAGCTATAAACTCTTTCTTCGAGGTGTACACATTCACTATCTCGCCTTCTTCGGGTTCTCCCTCTATGCGCTGGATAGCTCCGGAGAACACCCATGGATGAAAACGCTTTAACGACTCTTCCTTGCCCGGTTTCAGGTATACTTTCTTATAAGCCATTTGTATTTACTGTTGTTTCTATTGGTTCTTCCTCTGTTATCTCATAACTGCCCGTACGTTCCAATTCCGTCAGGCAATTGTAAATTTCCACACAAGCCCAAGCATCTGTGGCTGCATATAGTTTCTGCCCCTCGCTGAGTACCTCCGCCTCCCAGTTGGAAAGACGCTGGCTTTTCGAAATCTTCTGACCAAACAAATTGGCGAAGATTTTTTGCAAACTCCGGTCAGCTATGCCGAATCTTCCTACATAATCCTGCAGCTCTATCCAGTTCCCCCGATCGGGATGCACATTCTCACGCTTCCGCAACGAGTTAAAATCATCTTTTAGCGACAAACCTATCTTCAAGGTATCGCTCATCAAAAACTCTTGCAGAGAATCGGGCATACCTATCCGGTTCAGACGGAACAAGAAACAGGTATCTTGCGTAGATATTTGCAACAACGCCACCTTATGGGTAGTACCACGTTTAAAAGAAGGGCGTGTTTCCGTATCCACCCCCACTATTCGCTGATCTTTCAGGTAGGCTACCGCTTTCTCGGCCTCACTCTCGGTATAAATCACGAAGATGCGTCCCGGAAAAAGCACCTTGGGCATCGCTGCTATCTCGGCTTTAGTAATCGTTCTTTTTATTTGTTTCATAATAATGAATTCTCATCTTCCATATCTTCCTCCTCGTCATCATCGGCAGCACTGTACTTTACATCGTGCAAAGCGCGCATGGTGTTTACCAGACGCTGCCCCCAAAACTCTCTGAAATGTTCCTTGCAGACCACTAACGAGTCGTTCATCGTTTCATTCAGCCCCAATTGGAACACCCCGATAAAGTCCTTCAAATCCTGATAAATATCCGCCAAATCCTCCGAAATACATTTCTTGATGGGCGTGTCACTGTATGCCATATCCGGAAGGAACACTTCCAAATAATCGTCCTTAGCCCCTAACACGGCGGCTACAGTCCTACGTATCAGTTCATAATCTTCTTCAGTAACGAAAGTTTCGGGCTCGTCCTCTCCTATCGGCTCACACGGAGGCAACAAAGTCGCTTTCAAATAAAGCAGCGGAAGTATTTTTAAGGCAGTATCTACAAAATCATAGCGTTTCATATCACGGACACGTTCCAGAAAGCCACAATATTCAGCGGCCACCGTCACAAACTCTACTGTATTTTTGTCAAATATCACCTGACTGTACTTTTCCATAAACATTAAAATTGAATCGCAAAGTTAAGAAAAAAGAGATTAAATAAGGCAATAATTAATGTTTTTCATGTACATTTGCGAAATAATAAATAGAACGAAGACCTATGGCAAAGAAAAAATCAGATAAGGAGACAGAACCTAAAAAGGTATCTACCAAACGATTCTCCGCTTTTTTCAAGAATGAAACAACACATTTTGTTATCGGATTGATCAGTGTAATTTTTGCAGTTTATCTGCTGCTGGCATTTACCTCTTTCTTCTTCACAGGAGCCGCCGACCAGAGTATTTTGGATAACCAGCAGCCGGGTGAACTGATGCAGACTGCCAATCATGTAAAGAACTACGCGGGAGCACGCGGTGCACAGCTTGCCGAATTCCTTATAAACGAATGTTTCGGCTTAGCCGCTTATTTTATCATCTTATTTCTGGCGGTAGTGGGTATGAAATTAATGAGGGCTTACCAGTTCCGCATCTGGAAATGGTTTATGTCCTGCTCTATCCTGCTCATCTGGTTCTCTATCACATTGGGATTCATTTTCGACGGCACCTTTGGTGATAGTTTTATCTACCCGGGCGGATTGCATGGACACAATGTCAGCAACTGGCTGATTTCACAGATTGGTATTCCAGGCTTGGGACTATTACTGTTCATTGCAGCACTTTTGTTCTTTATCTATTTAAGTAACGAAACCATACTGGTGATCCGTAAAGCGTTGCGCCCCAATTTCAGACGAAAGAAAAAAGAGGAACAAACAGCTCCTACAGCCAAAGAGAGCCCGGTTAAAGAAACTTTCCGAAAGGAAGAGGCCAAGAAAGAATTCTCTAACCCCGGCCCCGCTATTGTAGATTTCGAACTAGAGCAACCGGCAAAGAATGAGGAAGACGCGGAAGAACAGGTGCCTTTCCCTTTTGAAAACGAGCAGGCCACCGAACCGGAAATGGTACAGGAGCCTGCCTACGCAAACGAAGAAGAGGAAGCAGAAAATACAGATGAACCTGATTTTTCAATCAGTGAAGAGACAAATGAAGAAGACGAGGCGTACAAAGGTCCCGTACTTCCACCATACAATCCTCGTCTGGATTTGGAAAACTACAAATTCCCAAGTCTGGATCTGCTAAATGAATACGAAGATGATGGTCCCAATATTGACATGGAAGAGCAAAATGCCAACAAAGACCGCATCATCAAGGTGTTGCGTAGTTTTGGAATCGAAATCAGTTCTATCAAGGCAAGTGTAGGCCCTACCATCACATTATACGAAATCACTCCGGCAGAAGGAGTACGCATCTCGAAAATCAGAAACTTGGAGGATGATATCGCATTAAGCTTGTCGGCACTGGGTATCCGTATCATCGCTCCGATACCAGGCAAAGGTACTATCGGTATTGAGGTTCCGAATGCCAATCCGCGTATTGTACCGATGAAATCCATTCTGAATAGCAAAAAGTTCCAAGAGACCACATACGAACTGCCTGTGGCATTAGGCAAGACCATCACCAACGAAGTCTTTATGGTGGACTTGGCAAAAGCTCCCCACATGCTGGTAGCCGGTGCTACCGGACAAGGTAAATCCGTGGGATTGAATGCTATCGTGACCTCCTTGTTATATAAGAAACACCCGGCAGAACTTAAATTTGTAATTGTGGACCCCAAAAAGGTGGAGTTCGCCATCTATGCTCCGATTGAGAAGCATTTTTTGGCCAAACTGCCCGATGGAGAAGACGCAATTATCACCGATGTTACCAAAGTGGTACAAACCTTGAACTCACTCTGTATAGAGATGGACAGCCGATACGACTTGCTGCGTAAAGCTGGTTGCCGTAATATTAAAGAATATAACGCGAAATTCATCAACCGACAGTTGAATCCAGAAAAAGGCCATCGCTTCATGCCTTACATAGTAATTATCATTGATGAGTTCGGTGACCTGATTATGACTGCGGGCAAGGAAGTGGAATTGCCTATCTGCCGTATCGCCCAGTTGGCGCGTGCGGTAGGTATACATGCCATTATCGCAACCCAGCGTCCGACAACGAACATTATCACCGGTACCATCAAAGCCAACTTCCCGGCACGTGTTGCCTTCCGAGTAGCCGCCATGATGGATTCACGTACCATTCTGGATCGTTCGGGAGCACAACAACTGATTGGTAAGGGAGATATGCTTTACCTACAAGGTAATGACCCGGTACGTGTGCAATGTGCTTTCGTGGACACCCCCGAAGTAGAGAAAATAGCCAATTACATCAGTAAACAGCAAGGATATACTACCGCATTTATGTTGCCCGAATATGTAGGCGAGGAAAGTGAAAGCAGCGTTGGAGAAGTGGACATGAACCGGTTAGACCCTATGTTCGAAGATGCAGCCAGACTGGTAGTGATTCATCAACAAGGCTCTACCTCGTTGATCCAACGCAAGTTCTCTATCGGTTATAACCGTGCGGGACGAATCATGGACCAACTGGAAAAAGCAGGAATCGTAGGCCCCACCCAAGGAAGCAAAGCGCGTGACGTGCTCTGTATGGACGAAACAGACTTGGAAATGAAATTGAACAATCTGCAACTATAAATTGTTTAATAAAGATATGATTAAAATGAAAAGAGCATATTTATTGGTATTTATTCTTTTCCTTTCGGTCAGCCTGTCTGCACAAAAGGACAAACAGGCACGGGAGATACTGGACAAAACCGCCAATGCCCTGCAACAGGCCGGAGGCATCCGTGCCACCTTTGGGGGAACAGGCAATGGGACTTTACTGTTAAAAGGTAACCAGTTCTATCTGAACAGTGGTGGCATACAAAGCTGGTTTGACGGAAAAACACAATGGAGTTATCTAGAAAGCAGCGAAGAAGTGAATGTGAGCAATCCTACCCCGGAAGAATTACAAACCATCAACCCATACGCACTGTTGTCCATTTACAAAAACGGATATAATTATAAGTATGCGGGGGCAAAAAGCCGTAACGGCAGACAAGGATTCGAAGTGATACTGACTCCTGAAAAGATACAGGATATCACCTCCATCACTTTGTTTGTTTCCCAAACATATCAGCCTCTGTATATTAAAGTGGAGCAAAGCAACAAATCGGCAAACGAGATTATAGTCACTTCTTACCAGACCAACCAACCGCTGGACAACGCGATGTTCAAGTTTGATAAAAAGAAATTTCCAAACGCCGAAGTGATAGACCTACGATAAGAAGTAAGAATCAAGATAAAGAGATAAATATTCATAAAATTAAACGAAGTAAAGAAATAAGTATTATGAGTACAGAAAAAGTTAAATGCCTTATCATCGGCTCAGGTCCTGCCGGCTACACCGCCGCCATTTATACAGGACGTGCTAACATTGCTCCGGTCCTATATGAAGGTTTACAGCCCGGAGGCCAGTTGACCATCACTACCGAAGTAGAAAACTTCCCCGGGTATCCCGAAGGTATCAGCGGCACCCAGCTGATGGAGGATTTGCGCAAACAAGCAGAACGCTTCGGAGCGGATATCCGCAACGGTATTGCAACTTCTGCCGACCTGAGCAAACGTCCTTACCGCATCACCATTGATGACGAAAAAGTGATTGAGGCAGAAACCGTAATTATATCCACAGGCGCCACCGCCAAATATCTAGGTTTGGAAGACGAACAGAAATATGCCGGAATGGGTGTAAGCGCCTGTGCTACCTGCGACGGTTTCTTCTATCGCAAGAAAACCGTAGCTGTAGTAGGTGGAGGTGACACAGCTTGCGAAGAGGCCATCTACCTGGCCGGACTGGCCAAACAGGTTTACCTGATTGTCCGTAAACCGTTCTTACGTGCATCCAAAATCATGCAAGCACGTGTAATAAACCATCCTAACATCAAGGTATTGTTCGAACACAATGCCGTCGGCTTATACGGAGAGAATGGCGTAGAGGGCGTTCACTTGGTAAAACGTCAGGGCGAATCCGACGAAGAACGTTATGATTTGCCTATCGACGGATTCTTCCTAGCTATCGGCCATAAACCCAATTCGGACATCTTCAAAGATTATTTGGACACAGACGAAGTAGGCTACATTATTACAGAAGAGGGTACTCCGCGTACGAAAGTTCCCGGTGTGTTCGCTGCCGGTGATGTGGCAGACCCGCATTACCGTCAGGCCATCACTGCTGCCGGAAGTGGCTGTAAAGCTGCCATAGAAGCAGAAAGATACCTATCTGCCAACAACTTATTATAATAAAAAATAAACTAACCCCACAACAAACACCATGACACATTTTCTAAGGAAGATGGCAGCTGCCTGGATCATTCTAGGCAGCGTGTCGGTGGGCTTTGCACAACAGCAAATGCCTCCCATCCCTACGGACCCTAACGTCCGCATCGGTAAATTGGACAACGGATTAACTTATTACATCCGTCACAACGAACTCCCCGAAAAAAGAGCCGATTTCTACATCGCTCAAAAAGTAGGTTCCATCTTGGAAGAAGACAACCAGCGTGGCCTAGCACACTTCTTGGAACACATGTGCTTTAACGGGACTAAGAATTTTCCCGACAAAGCCCTCATCCAATATCTGGAAAGCATAGGGGTGAAATTCGGTGAAAACTTGAATGCTTACACCAGCATAGATGAAACGGTGTACAATATTTCCAATGTTCCCGTGATACGTGACGGCGTTGTAGATTCCTGCTTGCTGATTCTACACGACTGGGCCGACGACCTGACACTGGATCCTAAGGAAATAGACAGCGAACGCGGTGTAATTCATGAAGAATGGCGTACCAGCACAAACGCTATGATGCGTATGTACGAAAAAGCCCTCCCTACCCTTTATCCGGGAAGTAAATATGCCTACAGACTTCCCATCGGCATAATGGAAGTGATAGACAATTTCCCTTATCAGGCACTACGTGATTATTATGAAAAATGGTATCGTCCGGACCAACAGGGTATTGTCGTAGTAGGCGACATAGATGTGGACAAAATTGAGGAAAAAATAAAAAAGATATTCTCTCCTATTAAAATGCCGGAGAATCCGGCAGAACGAGAATACTTCCAGGTTCCCGACAATAAGGAAACGATTGTAGCTGTAGAAACGGACAAAGAACAGGCAAACCCGGTAGCTTATTTATGCTACAAACATGAAGCGATTCCTAATGAACAAAAGGGAAACATGGATTATCTGGTAGTAAACTACATGAAATCCATGATCGAAAATATGTTGAACGCCCGTCTAAATGAACTAACCCAAACAGCCAATCCTCCTTTCATCTTCGCTCAAGTCAGCGATCAGGAATATCTGGTTTCCAAAACAAAAGATGCCTTTACAGGAATAGTAGCGAGCAAAGAAGACGGGATTGACAGTGCAATAACCGCCATTGTACGCGAAATAGAACGAGCACATAAATTCGGTTTTACCGCATCCGAATATGCCCGTGCCAAAGCCGATTATCTGCGTATGCTGGAATCTGCATACAACGAACGCAACAAAGTGAAAAACGGTTCATACGTGGATGAATATGTACGCCACTTTATTGACAACGAGCCGATTCCAGGTATCGAAAATGAATATGCCATCATGAATCAGATTGTCCCCAACCTGTCCGTGGAAATGATAAACAGCCTGATCCCCGCATTGGTTACCGACAGTAATCTGGTAGTAAACGTATTCTTCCCCGAAAAGGAAGGATTGAAAGCTCCGTCTAAGGAAGAAGTTTTGGCTGCAATCAACAAAGTAAAAGCAGAAACGCTGACTGCTTATGAAGACAAAGTTTCTGATGAGCCATTAATTTCTGAAATGCCTCAAGGTGGAAAGGTTACAAAAAAAGAAAATGGCCCGTTCGGTTCTACAGTCCTGACTCTGTCTAATGGAGTACGCGTTATCTTAAAGTCAACCGACTTCAAAGCGGACGAAATCAGAATGAGAGCTTTCAGTCCGGGTGGAAATTCCTTGTTCCCGAATGATGAAATTATCAATATCAGTGTCATGAATGATGTGGCAGGTATCGGCGGCTTGGGTAACTTCAGCAATGTTGATCTGGAAAAAGTATTGGCAGGTAAAAAAGCCAGTGTAAGCGCTTCTGTCGGTGGCAATACAGAAGGATTGAACGGAAGCTGCTCACCCAAAGATTTTGAGACCTTGATGCAATTAGTCTATTTGTCATTCACAGCTCCACGAATGGACAATGATGCTTTCACTTCATTCAAGAACCGTCTGCAAGCATCTTTGGCGAATCAAGAGGCCAACCCGATGACTGCCTTGCAGGATACACTGCAGAAGGCCCTCTATATGGGACATCCGCGTGCCATCCGTATGAAAGCCGACATGGTGGACAAGATTGACTATGCCAAAATTATGGAGATGTACAAAGACCGTTTCAAAGATGCCAGTGACTTTACTTTCATCTTTGTAGGAAATATCAAACCGGAAGAAGTGGAGCCGCTGATTGCAACCTATTTAGGTGCTTTACCCTCTGTCAACCGCAAGGAAACATTCCGTGACAACCACATTGAAATGCGCCAAGGTGACTATAAGAACATTTTCAACAAAAAATTGGAAACTCCTAAGGCCACCGTATTGGTAATCAACAACGGACAATGCGCATACACACTGAGAAACCAGATCATGATGAGTATGCTTTCACAAATACTGAATATCATGTACACTGAAAGCGTACGCGAAAAAGAAGGCGGGACATACGGTGTCAGCGCATTCGGCAGTCTGACCAAATATCCAAAAGAGAAAGCAGTTCTGCAAATCTACTTCGATACTGACCCTGCCAAACGCGCGAAAATGACAGATATCATTTTGAATGAGCTGAACCAGTTTGCCAACGAAGGGCCATCTGCTGAAAACTTGAACAAGGTTAAGGAATTCATGCTGAAGAAATATAAGGAAAATGCCAAAGAAAATAGTTATTGGGTAAATATGCTGGGTGAATATTTCTGGGAAGGGACAGATATGAACACCGGCTATGAAAACACAATAAACGGCATTACCGCTAAAGATCTGCAAGAATTCACCAAAGCCTTGCTGGATCAAAACAACCGTGTGGAAGTAAGCATGACTTCAGAAGAAACAAAATAATCCCATTCAAGCCTATGCTTCTCTCTATTATAAGACAGAATCAAAAACTTGCAGCCAAGCGGAATCCTGCATTCGACAGGAACCGCTTTGCCAAGTTTTTAATTTACTTTATGGTCGCATTTTGGGCAGCATACCTCATCTTCATCGGGGTCATGCTGTCCTTTGCTTTTGAAGGTATCTTCCCCAGCATGGAACCTTACCACATCATGAACCAGGGGTTGGTCTATCTTCTGCTACTTGATTTTCTGCTACGCTTCATGCTACAACCGGCCATGTCGCAAGAAATCAAACCCTATCTGCTTATGCCAATAAAGAAGAATAAGCTGGTGGATACCCTGTTACTACAATCCGGCATCAGCAGTTACAACTTCTTCTGGTTTTTCCTAATCGTACCTTTTGCCCTGCTTACAATAATTCGTTTCTACGGGTTCATAGGCATTCTATGCTATCTGTGCGGCATCTGGCTTCTGATGGTGATGAACAATTATTGGTATCTGATATGCAAAACTTTACTGAATGAAAAACTACTTTATATACTCCTTCCTGTCGGAGGCTACGGATTACTGGCTGCGGCTGAATTTATTCCGGAAGGGAATCCGGTTTCCACGTTCATGATGAATCTAGGAGAAGGATTTATAGAAGGAAATATACTCGCCTTTCTAGGTGTCATTGCAGTTATTCTGGTGCTTCTGCTAGTAAATCGAAAGCTACAGCTACACTTCATCTATAATGAAATAGCTAAAGTGGAAGACACCAAGATGAAGCATGTATCCGAATACAGGTTTCTGGACCACTATGGTGACGTAGGCGAATATCTGCGTCTGGAACTGAAGTTGTGTTTACGTAACAAGACCGTGAAAACACAGTTCCGCATGGGATTTATCATCATGTTTGCCTTTTCGGCATTGATTGCCTTTACGGACGTATATGACGGGACAGGAATGATAAACTTTATCTGCATATACAATTTTGCCATTTTAAGTATCATGACTCTAGGGCAAGTGATGTCCTTCGAGGGCAACTATCTGGACGGCCTCATGAGCCGCAAGGAGTCTATCTACAACCTGCTCCGCGCCAAGTATTACCTGAACTGCATCATCGTATTCATCCCCTTTCTGATTATGATGATCCCTGTAGCCAAAGGCAAGATTCCTTTCCTGATGGCTGTATCCTATATGCTGTTTACAGCAGGATTCGTATTTGCCATGATGCTACAGCTGGCGGTGTACAATAAAAAGACACTTCCGCTGAATGCCAATGTCATGCGGAGCAATCGGGGTAGCTCCCTGTTTCAGACCATCATCATCTCATGCGCCTTCTTCCTGCCCCTGATTATCAATAAAGCCCTGACAGCTTTCTTTGAGCAGGATACGGCCTGCATCGTCATGATGGGTATAGGACTGCTACTAATTGCTACTCATAACCTCTGGATAAAGAATATCTATAACCGTTTCATGAAGCGCCGTTATGAAAATATGGAAGGCTTCCGTGACTCACGTTAAAACGAATTGCGTATGAATATCATAATAAACCAATTACAAAAGAACTTTGGGCCGAAAGTGGCCGTAGATATAGAAAGTTACACCATTCAAAGCGGTGACATGTTGGGACTGGTGGGTAATAACGGAGCCGGAAAAACTACCCTGTTCCGCTTGATGCTGGATTTACTGAAAGCCGACGGAGGCAGTGTGCATATCGGAGATATCGATGTGAGCCGGAGCGAGGAATGGAAAAGTAGAACAGGCGCTTTTATTGACGAAGGTTTCCTGATAGATTATCTCACCCCCGAAGAATATTTCTACTTTGTAGGAAAAATGTACGGACTGAAGAAAGAAGAAGTAGATGAACGTGTCGCCGGATTTGAGCGTTTTATGAACAGCGAAGTTATCGGTCAAAAAAAGTTGATTCGTAACTATTCGGCAGGTAATAAACAGAAAATAGGCATCATCTCGGCTATGCTGCACAAACCGCAGGTACTGATTTTAGACGAGCCGTTTAATTTCTTGGATCCCAGTTCCCAGTCTATTATCAAGCATCTACTGAAAGCTTATAATGAAGAAACCGGAGCCACCATACTGGTTTCCAGTCATAATCTGAACCACACGGTAGATATATGCCCGCGAATCGCCTTACTGGAAAGCGGAAAGATTATCCGAGATATTGACAATAAAGACAATTCCGCCGAAAAGGAATTGGAGGACTATTTTAATGTAACAGAATGAAAAAATTACTCTCCCATCTGCTGATACTAAGTACGCTGGCGGTATTGTTGGACTCATGCGGGACTTCTGCCCCACGCTATAACTACAAAGAACTGGCACGTGCCTCCATACGTCTGAATATGGATATCGGCATGAAAGACAATCACCAACTGTACGTAGAATCAGCAGAATGGCTGGGAGTTCCCTACCGTAGCGGTGGTAACAGCAAACGAGGAGTGGACTGCTCCGGGCTGACCTCACATTTATATAAAAAGGTATATCACAAAAAGCTGAAACGTAACTCGGATGACCAACGCACCAAAGATTGCCATAAAATAAATAAGAGAAACCTGCGCGAAGGAGATTTGGTATTCTTCCATAACGGCAGAAAGAAACGGATTGCCAGTCATGTAGGCATTTATTTGAAAAATAATAAATTTATTCATGCCAGTACCAGTCAAGGGGTGATAATCAGCAACCTGAATGAAGATTACTACCGGAAACACTGGTTAAGTGGAGGCCGCCCTTGACGCAAGGTCCTTTCTGGCAAGATTTTCATCACATTAAAACGAATTTAATTTGATACGAAATGAAATACACGACATACCTTTTTGACTTTGATTACACACTAGCCGATTCTTCACGCGGCATCGTCATTTGTTTTCGTAATGTACTGGAACGTCATGGACATACGGGCATCAGTGATGAGGCCATAAAACGCACCATAGGGAAAACACTGGAAGACTCATTCAGTATTCTGAGCGGAATCACTGCTCCCGAAACACTAACCGAATATAAAAAAGAATATGTAAAGGAAGCAGACACATATATGACCGTCAACACTTTCTTTTTTCCTGAAACGGTTACCGTACTGGAAACACTGAAAAACCAAGGTGCCCAAATAGGTATCATCTCCACCAAATTCCGCTTTCGCATCCGCGAAATGGTAGATCAACATTTCCCGAAAGATTTTTTCGATATCATTATTGGTGGAGAAGACGTGAAGAAAGCGAAGCCAGACCCTCAAGGTATAAAAAAGGCACTACGCCGGTTGCATCGCCAGAAAAGCGAAACACTCTACATCGGTGACAGCACCGTGGATGCTGAAACCGCCCAAGCAGCCAAAGTGGATTTTGTAGGAGTACTCAATGGCATGACAACTCGTAAAGAACTGACAGCCTACCCGCATCGGCAAATATTAGATGACCTCTCTTTGCTCCCGTTAATTCATAAATTCAATCCTTACGAACCAGAGACACATTTTCCGGAAAAGCACATTTGAATGATATTTTTGATTTAAGTTACAAGGTGATCTTCATCTTATTTGTCTGGGACTACCGCCAACTGTTCGGGCTCTCCTGGTGGAAAAGTTTCTGCCGCACGATAATCATGTTTTGGTATTGTTTCTTAGGACTGTTACTAGTCTGTTCCATCATTATAGGCATCCTTGTATTGACAGCCTACTTTATACAATGAGGCAACTAAAAACAGGGGCAGACAAATCTCATTTATACATCCCACCCGATGTATTACAAACAAAAAACATTGAATACAAGAAAAAAGAGGTGGATTTTCTTTGTCGATATAAATAAATATAGTAATTTTGTGCCCGATTTAGTCCGTAGAGGTAGAAAAGTGAGGGCAATGATGCAATCCACCTTACGGAGAAAACCGTTTAATATTATAAAAAGATGTACGTAATTGTAGAAATTAACGGTCAGCAGTTCAAGGCTGAAGAAGGCAAAAAGCTGTTTGTACACCACATTCAGAACGCAGAAAACGGCGCAACTGTTGAATTTGAGAAAGTTTTGTTGGTAGATAACAATGGAACAGTAACTGTAGGTGCTCCTACTGTAGAAGGTGCCAAAGTAGTTTGTGAAGTAGTATCTCCGCTGGTAAAAGGCGACAAAGTACTCGTATTCCACAAGAAGAGAAGAAAAGGTTATAGAAAACTGAACGGTCATCGTCAACAGTTTACAGAGTTAACTATTAAACAAGTTATTGCTTAATCATTTAAAATTTAAGAAGAAATGGCACATAAAAAAGGTGTAGGTAGTTCTAAGAACGGCCGTGAATCAGCAAGTAAGAGATTAGGCGTTAAGATATTCGGTGGACAGGCTTGTAAAGCTGGTAACATCATCGTTCGTCAGAGAGGTACAGAATTCCACCCGGGTGAAAACATCGGTATGGGACGCGATCACACTCTTTTCGCTTTAGTAGATGGTACAGTATGTTTCAAAGTAGGTCGTGATGATAGAAGATCTGTTTCTGTTGTTCCTGCCGTAGAAGCATAATCAGTTACAAATAAGAAATTTAAAAGCTCTTCATCCTCTTGAAGAGCTTTTCTTTTTTTTAAAAGCACCTTGGATATTAACACCTTACCCTCAATCCGGACGACAAAAAGAAAGGCAGTCGATATTTAATGAAGATAAGAGCCGACCAGTTAAAGAGCCATCCACCTCAGGAGAATTCATCTTTCTTACTCCTCATTTTCTAATCCGGAAACAAAAGTAACGGATAACTCATACACCTTACCATTTTTTTATCTATCTTTGTCCATTAATTCAAGAAATATCAAAAAAGACTGAAAAGATATGCTTACCATTAAACAAATTACAGACAACACGGAAGGAGTAATCCGCGGACTGGAAAAGAAGCACTTTACAGATGCAAAAGCAACGATAGAACAAGTGCTTGCATTCAATGACAAACGACGTAGCACACAGAATCAATTAGATAAAAACCTGGCAGAAGTGAACTCGCTCTCCAAATCCATCGGGCAACTGATGAAAGAAGGAAAGAAAGAAGACGCTGAAGCAGCTAAAGCGCGTGTAGCCGAAATCAAAGAGACCAGCAAGACCCTGCAGGCAGAAATGGACAAGGCGCAAGAAGATATGAACAACCTGCTTTACACCATTCCCAATGTCCCCTATGACAGTGTGCCCGAAGGTACAAACGCAGAAGACAATGTGGTGGAAAAGATGGGCGGTATGGAAACCGAACTTCCCAAGAACGCACTCCCCCATTGGGAACTAGCCAAGAAATACGATTTGATAGACTTTGATCTGGGCGTGAAAATCACAGGGGCAGGTTTTCCTGTATATAAAGGTAAAGGGGCACGTCTGCAACGCGCATTAATCAATTTCTTCCTGGATGAAGCCCGCGCTTCCGGCTACGAAGAAATCATGCCGCCGACGGTAGTGAACACAGCATCCGGTTACGGAACAGGACAACTCCCCGACAAAGAAGGACAAATGTATCATTGCGAAGTAGACGATTTGTACCTGATCCCGACCGCAGAAGTCCCTGTAACCAACATCTATCGTGACGTGATTTTGGACGAAAAACAATTGCCTATCAAAAATTGCGCATACACCCAATGTTTCCGTCGTGAAGCCGGATCTTACGGCAAAGATGTACGTGGTTTGAACCGCTTGCACGAATTCTCAAAAGTGGAGCTGGTACGCATTGACAAACCCGAACATTCCAAACAGTCACATCAGGAAATGCTGGACCATGTAGAAGGCTTGCTGAAGAAATTAGAACTTCCCTATCGCATTCTCCGTCTTTGCGGTGGTGATATGAGTTTTACAGCCGCGCTTTGTTTTGACTTCGAGGTTTACTCGGAAGCACAACAACGTTGGCTGGAAGTAAGTTCCGTATCCAATTTCGATACATACCAGGCCAACCGCTTGAAATGCCGTTACCGTTCTGCCGAAAAGAAAACAGAATTGTGCCATACCTTGAACGGTTCCGCATTGGCTTTGCCGCGTATTGTCGCAGCCTTATTAGAAAATAACCAGACTCCGGAAGGTATCCGTATCCCTAAAGCATTGGTTCCTTATTGCGGATTCGAGATGATTGACTAATAACGACTAATTACACATATTGAATGTCATTCTGAGTATTGTTCAGAATCCGATCTTTTCCGACAGATTCTGTCATGTATGCAGAATGGCATTCTTTTTTATTACTCTAACCTGATTACTAACTATTTAACCTATTATTATGAATACTTCACAGAAAAATTTCATGGTACCTCTTGCCTTTGTAGGCATGATGTTTTTTGCAATCGGATTTGCACTGGGTATTAACTCCTTCCTAATGCCGGTATTGGAACGGTCAATGGAAATGTCAGCTTCGGAGTCCAACCTCCTGCTTGCCGCCACATTTGTTCCATTCCTTATTTTTGGTATTCCGGCGACCAAATGTATTGAAGCCATCGGTTACAAAAAGACAATGGCTCTTTCATTTATCATTTTCGCTGTCGCTTTTGGATTATTCATCCAGGCAGCCGCTACAGAATCTATAGTCTGGTTCCTTTTCGCCTCATTCATCTGTGGTGCCGCCAACGCAGTACTTCAAGCTTCAGTAAATCCTTATGTGACTATTCTTGGTCCTATAGAATCTGCGGCAAAACGTATTTCCATCATGGGAATTTGCAACAAACTGGCTTGGCCTGCCACTACCCTCTTCATTACCTTAGTGATCGGTAAAACCATAGACGAAATCAAGATGGAAGATTTGTTCCAACCATTCGGCATCATTATCGGTATCTTCGTTGTATTAGGCGTTATCGCCTTAATGGCTCCGCTGCCAGAAGTGAAAGCCGCCGGCGAGGATGCCACAACAGATGCAGAAGAAGCAGTAGCATGCCCTTATGCAGAAGGCAAAACTTCCATCATGCAATTTCCTCATTTGTTATTAGGAGTGGTCGCTCTTTTCCTTTATGTAGGTGTCGAGACCATAGCCTTGGCAACTGCAACCGGATATGCCAAAGCATTGGAACTGCCGGGTGACAATTACGGATTCATACCTTCCATCGGTATGGTAGTGGGCTACATTTGCGGTGCAACCTTAATCCCTAAATACCTAAGTCAGGCTACCGCAATGAAAATATGTGCCATCATAGCCATCATCGGTTCTGCCCTGGTAGCCATCATGCCTGCTGAAATCTCTATCTATTGCATTTTCTTCATGGCACTGGGATGTTCACTCATGTGGCCTGCCTTATGGCCTCTTGCCATGGCCGATTTGGGTAAATTCACCAAAGCCGGTTCTTCATTGCTGACCATGGCTATTGCCGGTGGAGCGGTTATGCCGTGGGTGCGTGGTGTGGTTCAAGATGCGACTAATTTCCAGGCCTCCTATTGGATCTGTGTTCCCTGTTTCCTTTTCATCCTTTATTACGGAATGATAGGATATAAAATCAGAACAAAGAAATAATCTCTTTTTCACGTCGGCAACAAACCGCTGACAAAATCAAAGATTTTTTCATGACAGGATGAGCCGCCCCTTACAAAAGGGCGGCTTTTCTTTTGTCTTTAAAAAATATAATTCTAACTTTGCATAAATTATCAATTTGATAATCAACTCAGAAAAATAACTAACTTATAGTATAGCAAAATGAATAAGATTATTTCAAAAGAACATTTCTCGGAAAAGGTCTTTAAATTGGTCATAGAAGCGCCTCTGATTGCCAAGTCACGTAAGGCCGGACATTTCGTAATCGTTCGTGTCGGTGATAAAGGAGAACGTATGCCACTTACTATCGCCAGTGCAGATCCCGTAAAAGGTACCATCACACTAGTAGTACAGGAAGTTGGTCTTTCTTCTACACGTCTTTGTGAATTGAACGAAGGAGATTATATTACCGATGTCGTAGGCCCGTTAGGCAAAGCCACCCACATCGAAAACTTCGGAACCGTAGTATGCGCCGGAGGAGGCGTAGGCGTTGCCCCGATGCTTCCCATCGTGCAAGCCTTGAAAGCTGCTGGAAACCGTGTAATTACCGTATTGGCCGGACGTACCAAAGAATTAATTATCCTTGAAAAAGAAATGCGTGAAAGTTCTGATGAAGTAATCATTATGACAGACGACGGCTCATACGGACGTAAAGGATTAGTGACTGAAGGTGTGGAGGAAGTAATCAAGCGTGAAACGGTAAATAAATGTTTCGCCATTGGTCCTGCCATTATGATGAAATTCGTTTGTCTGCTGACTAAAAAATACGAAATCCCCACAGACGTTTCCCTGAACACCATTATGGTGGATGGAACCGGCATGTGTGGTGCCTGCCGTATCACTGTAGGGGGCAAGACACGTTTTGTGTGCGTTGACGGTCCGGAATTCGATGGCCATCAGGTAAATTTTGACGAAATGCTGAAACGTATGGGAGCTTTCAAAGATATTGAGAAAGAAGAAATTCATAAACTGGACGCCGAAAAGCCGGCTACCTGTGAAGCGACTAAAGAACCGGACAGCAGGGATGCGGAATGGCGTGCAAACTTACGCAAAGTCATGAAGCCTAAAGAACGTATGGCTATCTCTCGTGTGAAAATGAACGAACTGGATGCAGAATACCGTTCACATAGCCGTAAGGAAGAAGTCAATTTAGGCTTGAATGAGGAACAAGCTGTGACGGAAGCGAAACGTTGTTTAGATTGTCCCAACCCTACTTGTATGAACGGCTGCCCCGTAGGAATCAACATCCCGAAATTCATTAAAAATATCGAGCGTGGCGAATTCCTTGAAGCAGCCAAGACCTTAAAGGCAACCAGCGCATTACCTGCTGTTTGCGGCCGTGTATGCCCCCAAGAAAAACAATGTGAATCACAATGCACTCATCTGAAGGCCGGACATGAAGCTGTAGCCATAGGCTATCTGGAACGTTTTGCTGCCGATTACGAACGCGAAAGCGGTCAAATATCCGTACCGGAAGTAGCGAAAAAGAACAATACAAAAGTGGCTGTCATCGGTTCAGGTCCTGCCGGACTCTCATTTGCCGGAGATATGGCCAAACAGGGGTACGATGTCACTGTATTCGAAGCTTTACATGAAATAGGAGGCGTATTAAAATATGGTATCCCCGAATTCCGTCTGCCAAACAAGATTGTAGATGTGGAAATTGACAACTTATCCAAGATGGGTGTCAAATTCATAAAGGACTGCATCGTTGGAAAGACAATCAGTGTGGAAGATCTGGAATCAGAAGGCTTCAAAGGCATATTTGTTGCATCAGGTGCCGGACTTCCCAACTTCATGAATATCCCGGGTGAAAACTCCATCAATATCATGTCTTCCAACGAATACCTGACTCGTGTAAATCTAATGGATGCCGCCAGTGAGGACTCGGATACTCCTGTAACATTCGGCAAACGTGTAGCAGTAATTGGTGGCGGAAACACAGCAATGGATTCTGTCCGTACAGCACGTCGTTTAGGAGCAGAACGCGCTATGATTATTTATCGCCGTTCGGAGGAAGAAATGCCTGCCCGTCTGGAAGAAGTGAAACATGCTAAAGAAGAAGGAGTGGAATTCCTCACTTTGCACAATCCCATAGAATATATTGCTGATGAAAAAGGGCGTGTAAAACAAGTCATCTTACAGAAAATGGAATTAGGAGAACCGGATGCTTCCGGACGTCGTAGTCCGATAGCTATTCCGGGAGCGACAGAAACGATTGACATTGATATGGCAATAGTCAGTGTAGGAGTCTCCCCTAACCCGATTGTCCCAAGCTCCATCCCTGGATTGGAACTTGGACGCAAAGGAACAATTGCCGTAAATGAAAACATGCAATCGTCAATCCCGACTATTTATGCCGGTGGCGATATTGTGCGTGGTGGAGCTACAGTTATCCTTGCAATGGGTGACGGGCGCAAAGCCGCTGCTTCCATGCATGCGCAACTCTCTCAAAAATAACATCATCTCATTCTATAATTTGGAGGTGTGTCGTAATGCACGATGCACCTCCCTGTTTTTTAGAGCATCATGCGGAATTTATAACGTTCTTTTTGTCTATCGAGGGTCTTCCTAAGTCTTGAACAACCTCCCCCAAAATCCTTTCTTTTCATCTTTCTCTTCTTGATTCGTCCTTTTATACATCTCTTCATAACCCAGCCGTTCATGCACCATGCGGTAAATCACTCCCCACTCGGGCAATCCCCCCAGATTGCGGTCATCAATAAACAAATCGGCTTTCAGTTTGCGCGAATAATGTTTGTTTTCCTCTTTTTCTTCGGCATAATTCCTGTTTACCGCATAAAATTCCAATCCCCGCTTGCGGCAAAATTCCACCGCTTCCTCCAGCAGGCGGCCTTCGCGCACACTCCACAATATCAGGTAATGACGCTCTTGCTGCAATTGCTTCAAGGTATCTATGGCAAATGGAATCTCTTTCCCTATGGCAGGGTATTTATGCTCTACTATTGTTCCGTCAAAGTCTACTGCTATAATCATAATTGTGATTTATTGTACAACAATATAAAAATACAAGCACTTGACAAAAAGTCAAGAGCCATGCCATGAATGCGTATCTACCAAGTAACTTATGATGTAAATCATTCAGTCTTAAAAATGATATCATCTGTTCGCGAAGATACAAATTCAAACTCTAAAGTTCTTGCCAATCCTTCCCCCAATGTATATGGTGCCTTGAAGCCCGAAGCAAGAACTTTCGTCGCATCAAATTCCGTTGTCGCACAAAATTTCTTTACCCGTACAGAACTTACAGCCAACTTTTTGCGCATAACAAAAGCCAATATATCAAAACAGTACCCTCCCGTTATGCCAATCCAATACGGGAAGTGTGTAGTCGGTATATGTTTCTTCAAGACTTGGCTTACGTGTGAAACCAATTCATTCATGGTAAAATCCGGCTTGTCAACATAATTATAGACATTATATCCAGTTGTCACATTATCAATCATAAACTGCACAAAAGAAACCACGTTACCCACATAGGCCATCGATTTCTTGTTATCACCTTTGCCTACCATAACAAACCTGCCACCAGCTATCTGTCTTAACAAATTATATACATTTCCTCGGTTACGTTCTCCAAAAATGACAGTAGGCCGGATGATATCAATGTTCCAGTCCAAGTGTGTTTCATACCATTTTTGTAAAGTCTGCTCCGCTTTCCATTTACTCTTGCCATAATGATTGAAAGGGTCTTTTTCATGATTTTCATCAGGATTCGATTTATTCAAGCCATAAACCGCTACTGAAGAGAAAAAGATAATCCTCTTAACACCATTCTTTTCCATAGCCCGTAAAGTGGTCTCCACTCCACCTACATTCGTATCATAATACAAGGAAACCGGAGAGACATCATCCCGGTGCTGGGCGGCGAGCAAAACGACACAATCAGCTCCTTGCAATCCCTCATCCATCAGCGATTGCTCACGCACATCACTGATGGTTGTTATTTCCGGGAAAAAGTGGCTTTGACGCAAATCCAAATTCCTTAAATCATATTGGGCGGACACTTTTAGAAGCCCTAATAATCTAGTGCCTACAAAACCACTACCACCTATCAATGTTACTTTCATCTCTTTATTCATTTTCTAAGCATATTTTTATATATCCAACCTCTAAAAGAATTAGGCACTAAACGAGTGCCCAAACGAATACCGACATTCAGCAAACTTTTTACAAATCCAATATACCCCAATTTATACAATGCCCATTGGAAGTGAGCTTCAACACAAGCATACTTAAATCCACCTCTTCTTTTGAACATATCCGGAGAAAAACGAAAATAAAGTAAGGCTTCTTGAATGTTATAAAATCTGGAACCGTTGAGCAACATTCGCACCCATAAATAATAATCCTCAAAAAGATAAAACGGCTGATAACTTCCTACTTTCTCTACCGCCTTTTTGCGAAACATAACAACAGGGTGATTCATCGGATTTCTCTTTTTTCCAAATCTCATTATATCCTCATGTGCCTCTGGCAGTTTTCTTTTAGAACTGATATCCAATGTACCTTCCGAAAATTCATCAATCCACGCTCCCACCACATCTATCTCAGGATGTTGTGCAAATACTGCCACTTGTTTTTCAAAGCGATACGATTTGCATATATCATCCGTATCCATCCGGGCAACTAGTTCGTACGAACAGTGCTTCAAGCCTTCATTCAAGGCTTTTCCCAAGCCTCCGTTTTCTGCCAATGAGACAATCTTCAATTCGGAATATTTTTGGGAAAATTCATTTACTACGTTATAAAGATGGGGAGTCAATGGACCGTCTTCTACCAGAACCACTTCATCGGGAGGAAGAGTTTGATGAAAAACGCTATTCAGACTTTGACGTAGAAAATCCGGGCTTTCCTTATAATACAAAGAAAGCAATACAGAAAATTTCAAAACCATGAAGTATCGATTTAAAAAGATTAATAAAACTAGAACGGATAACCCACATCATCATAAGTAATAGTTGCCGCACCTCCAGTCATATAAATAATGTCTCCAATAATCGTTTTACCTAATGAACTGACTAACACTACTGCCATATTTGCAATCTCTTCGGGCAATATATAGCGTCCGATAGGACTTGCATTATTCGTTATATATTGGAGATTATCCTTTATCAGCATCGGAGTTGCCGTAGGTCCCGGCGCAATTCCATTTACAGTTATGCCATAAGATACAAGAGACTTAGCTAATCCCAGCGTCAGTCCCCGTATACCCCATTTCGATACGGAATAGGCAGAATCAGCTTTTCCTTCATATACTTGCCTACCAGTTGGGAAAGAAAAAAGACACCTTTTAATTTTGTATCAAGTACTACATCATATTCTGCCTCATCCGCATTCGACATATTACAATACGTTTTAAAATAAAATCCAATCAGACATTTGGACTCTACAATTCATTTTCATATTTATCCATTTTTGGGGAGCGCAAACTATTTTATCTATATTATCATTCAAATAGGCAGCCCACCAACTAAAAGAACTATTAGCTATAATATTATATTTACATTTTGACATCAACAACAAATCTAATGGAGCATCTTTATCCTTATTCCAGTCGACATAGCAAATAGAGTCCTCCCCCGTCAGTGGAGAAAGATATCGTCTACACCAATCCATATCATCCGAAAACACATAAAACACAGGATTAGTGACATGTTTTTTCATATATCCAATAGCAGCCTCATAATATTTCAAGCCACATAATCCTATATAAATCTTAGCTTTCAAATAATCACCTCTACGCACATGGATGCTGATGCTACTATTTGATTCTTGTAAACTTTGATACAAAGAAGCACTTTTAACATTCAGAGGAATTTGAAAATCGAAAGCAGACTTTATAACATCTCTATATGAATCAAAATACAGAAAATTCTGCCAATAACCGTCATAGTATTTATCTCCTTCACTAAACACCTGTTCGTTATAGGTATAATCTTTTGCTTCCAGACATTCTGTAGAACGAGGTGGAAATACTTTTCTTATCATCCTCGACAATTTAAAGGAATATGCAGGCCAAGTAACTCTCAATAATTCAATAAAAGAAGCTTGCGGCAACTCCACACCAAACACTCGATGCAATTCTAATCCTGTATGCACATGGTATGTCTTGAAATAAGAACAGTCCAGTTTTATTATCTCCTCCGGGTATTTTTCCTTCAAAGCAAGAAATAATGCGTATTGAAACATTTGGTTACCCAGACCTCCAATAATTTTTATTATCTTCATATCTATATTATTTGCGTCTATCTTCTATACCAAGTAAGAAACGAGCTGTCCAATGGCAGATTGACAACAATCGATAAATGTAATGACTGACAACAAGCAATACAAAAGTAAATAGAACTACGGACACAATATAAAAGGAATCAAAACAAGATACGAACCACTCATAAAATCGCCCTAATAGAAATAAATGAATTGCATAAATACCTAAAGTTTCTCTTCCCAGCATATTAAAATAATGATTTTTTACCCCCATTCGGTTAAATATCGTTAATATTGAAGTTACAGCCAACAAGGCCACTCCCCCTTTATATATATAATTATAGATTACATTAGCAGAAGGATTCATAAATAAAGGCGGCTCTTTCCGCATCCACCAATAAGCTGATACAAGAAACAAAATAAAACAAGGACACATCAATATCCTCATCCACCTCTTTATATAAGATTCATATTTGCGCATATAAGCCCCCAGACAAAAGAACGGAAAATACCAAGCGATGAACTGAAAGCCAAAGTATTTGAATTTCAGGACAATCATAATGCTATAGCCTATAACCACAACAGCTATAACTATATATTCTGATTTAATATTCCATTGCTCACCCAATTTCACACAAGCGACATAAAGAATCGTTATAAAAAATAACACCCATAGAAACCAAAGAGCTGTATCTGGATGAAATATATTTTTTATAAGTACAGAAAAATCACCAACCAAGCACGCATTAATAAATGCCCACGATAAAAATGGTAACATTAGCTGTCTGAATCTCTTCTTCAAGACGCCCCATGACTGTAATGGTTTATAACAAACAAAGCCACTGACATACATAAACAAAGGCATGTGAAAAGAATAAATATACCGAAATAGTATATTATGGTCAAAATCCATATCTGATGTTTGGATAACATGCCCTAACACCACCAGAATGATGAGAAAAGCTTTCAGATTATCAATATAATATAAGCGGGAATTCATTTCGAACATTTCAATACTATTTAGACATTTCATTTAGTTTTAAAAAAAGAAATTGACAAGGAGCTATAACAAAAGGTTTCCAAAGCAAGTCCTTAAACAATCTTTTACAACTTTTTTTTGCAGTAATCATACGCCTTTCCTGTCTTTTCCCTTTTAATCGAGTGGCTCGAATTACTTGTTTTTTTATAATATCGTTGTCTTCCATGTGTTCCCACATAGCATATATTTTCTTCGTATGCAAATATTTATATATCAATGCAGAATAAACAGCTTGATCATGCCTATTTTCAATAAAAGAAGAATGTTGAGCATTCCTTTCTTCCCTGGTTACATCACAAACAAACTCAGGATGATCAATTATGGCATTACGCCACTCAGAAACGAAATTTACCACAAACGGACTTTTAACAATAATAATAATAGTTGCCATAAATTGATAACAATATTTCCAATAATGTCCATTACATTTAAAAGCCTCCAAAATCTCTCTTCTAGTCCATCGGTCATTCCGCTGGTAAATACGAGATGCCACAATTTCAAAATGCCCTAAAAGATTCCATATTTTAGTCCACTCATGTCCAGGATAAATAGAGCAGCCCGCATCACAATATACTAAAGCATCTCCATCAGCCATTCTATTCAACGTTTTCAATATAACATCTGGTTTCCAACTCCACAAACCTCCACCACGTACTTCATTAAAAATTGAAGATTTTCGCAATCTTTCTGAAACATCCTCCGGACCGTATGCTATAACATCATCAAACTCATGTGTCAAAAGTGCTTCTTTAACAATTCTTTCTTTTGCCTCACTAAAATTAGAATCAGCATATGTTACAAAATACTTCTTCATCACCTCATTAATTCCTTGTAAATTTTAAAATACCTATCATAAAATCGTTCAGGGTTGTAGTCTTCCACAAATCTTTTCTTTATATTGTCTTGGAAAGCTTCTACCGCTTGTTCCGTATAACTGAGCAATGCACGTCTCAAGTCATTTATTCTTCCATTTTAAAGGTTACAATTTCCGATTCTGAAAAAGTTTCTAAAAATATAGGAAGATCAGAAGTTATCACATATTTCCCACAAGCCGCAGCCTCTAACAAAGCCAGAGGAAACCCTTCACTTCTACTAGGCATTGCATATATATCATAATATTTCAGGAACCTATATGCTTGGGGTCTATACCCCATAAAACACACTCTATCTTCTATCCCCAATTGCTTTGACAACTGTTCAAACCTCGCTTTGTCGGGTCCATTTCCTACTAAAACCAGCTTAAAATCAGGTAATGTTACCAAAGCTTTCAACAGCATATCTATCCCTTTTCTAAAACTCATTCCACAATTACATCCTATCAAAATCGAATTTTCTTTAAATTCTAAAATCTTATTTTTATCATTTGTGCTAATTTCACCTTCCAAATCTATGATCCGAGTCGTATTATACGCGTACTTAATCTTAGAAAATTTCACAAACCTTTTATAAAACCGGACTCCACCCTTACTGAGAACAACAAGACGTTCATGCCTCATAATTGCAAGTAAAACCAATCCTCCCGATAAAAATGTCCTAATTGTCCCCCAAATGGAATATTGTTCTGCAAACAAATAGCCATGAATAGATGATATAAACTTTGTTTTAATGCGATTTATCGGCTTTCGAATAAACACAAACAAGTCAGGGCGGAATCCATGAGAATGTACAATGTCATACTTCTTCCAATCTATATGGTCCGTGAAGTTTATTTTTTGGACATAACATGGAAAATCCAGTTGCACCTTGTCATCAAAATAAAACACATCGCAAGAGTGTCCATGTAAAACAAACTCATGCACTAAATCATTTACTACTATGATTGGGCCAGAATTGGCCAAAGATGATACAATATAAGCGATTCTCATAACTAGCTCATTTTTTATTAATTTGAAAAATCCAATATTCATCAAAATGATGAATAAGGATAAAAGGAAGAGGATAGCATATTTCATCATATTTAGACAATGAAATCATAACCCTATTAGTATAGATATTGAAAGCAAAAATAATAACAGCACCTGCCATAACAATCCTTTTGAATGAGATTGAAAGTGCTTTCTTTTCTTCTATTGTAATTAAATAAAAGATAAAAACAGTAGATAGAATCAACAATGTACGGACATAAAGAGAAAATTGTCCAAGGTTTAGGAGAATAAGGAAGAATAAGGAAACAATCAAATAATTCCACTTATTATAACCGTCAAACCTTTTTATCAACACATAAACAAGAGGTAATAGAGTACAAAGACTTTGACCAACATAATATAAAACAGCTTTCATGCTAAGTTTCGCACCAGAAGCCCATATACCTTCACCTATATAGCCAACCCCTCTCAATTCATTCTCCATTAAAAATGCACCAAATACAGAAACATACTGCTGTCTTAAAACTACAGCCATAATACAAAACAATCCAACCCAATATTTATTGAACTGCGCATATATGAAAATTATTCCAACGGCAATAAATAGCATCATAGAAAAATGGATACATACAGCTATACAAAAGAATAAAAGCGCACGCACATAATTTCCATATTTTATCAATTGGAACATACCATACAACATAAAACAAGCCGCAAAACAATAACGCGTCCCTGCTATTAGAAAATAAAAAGGATAACTAAGGAAAAAAGCACTATACCAAAAGTTTATTTCACGATTAGAATATTCTTTTTCACTCTCATCAACAAGGGTAAAAAAGATTTTATTCAATATGATAAAACTTACAGGAATCATAACTAAACGAAGAAACTCAAATGGAATGTTATGGTTTGCCATATACCATTCTGTGACCGGTATAACAAAATCAGCCGAGATGGTTCGATCCCAAAGATAGTCCCAACTCTTTCCTATATAGTAGTAATATTGCCTGGCATGATGAAATAAATCGGCTCTTGGTGCCGTTAAATATGCCACTATGCCTAAGAATATAGCAAAATACGTATAAGCCTTTCTAATTCCCAGACTCATTCCATATAGAATAAAAGGCATAGATAATAAAGGCGACAACAACATCATACCGATGATTGTTGAATTGAAATTCTTTATAAATGTTCTATCTACCATCGTTATCGAAAAATCGCTTTAGATTAATGCAAACACGAAAACACTTCAAAAGCCACCAACAACCGCTTTCTGAAACTACAAATTTTATTTTCTTTCCCCTGGATATACTATTTTTGCAACCTAAATATGTTATATCCGGATATAGTTGCTTATAATGGGAAAAAGGAACTACATTATTTTCAGCTACCCAACATTTTATATCTACCTTAGCCATAGTAATACATTCTGGATATTCCGCTTTTAATAATTGCTCTATAAAATCAATATACGCTAATTGTACTTTTAGCATTTCTTTAGGATTGCTGTCAGATATAGAATTTTCATTTACATACCGGACATAATGATAAAAAGCTCTCGACAGATAACTTATTTTTATCGGATGCATTAACAATTGAACAAAAAAGCACAAATCTTCTTTATAATTTATAGCAGTAGGAAAACTTACATTGTACTTGTTGTAACAAACTCGTCGTACGAGTTTGTTACAACAGCTGCCATGCAGCTGTTGGAACAGTTCGTGAAGAACTTTTTTATGATTTAATGAAGAAGGTTCTTGCCTCTGATAAATCTGTTTCTTATCTTCTTTATCAACATAGAAGTCACATATTACCATATCCGCATCTTCTTTTTTTGCTTTCTCATAAAGTTCTTCCAGCATGGTCGGCTCCACCCAATCATCGGGATCAGCATGGATAGTATATTCTCCCCAAGCATGATTTATAGCAAACTGTCTGGTAGCACTGACCCCTTCATTAGGCTTATGAAAAACCCGGATACGAGGGCTTATCTTCGCATATTCATCACAAATTTCCCCCGAATGGTCTGGGCTGCCATCATCTATCAACAAAATTTCATAATTATGAAAAGTTTGCGCTAACAAGCTATCAATACAACGATGAAGATAAGCTTCCGCTTGATAGACGGCTACAATAACCGATATTTTAGGCTGTATCATAATAAAAAGAAATGTCAATTTTGATTATTCCCCTGTAATGTGGAACAAAGAAAGGTTAAAGCGTCCTGTTGTAATACTCTTTTTCGTTGATTCACTTTCCCCCAATCTATTGGCTCAAAAACAACAGACCGGTCATTCCTTTCAACAGAACGAGATTCTCATGAAAAACAAATTATGTATTTCATAAACCTTCTTACTTCCATCTTTCGTATTGGCACACGAAATTCACACAAAGATTTTTATTAATGGAAATTTTCCGATGAGTAACAGTGTGTGCTTACATTATTTCCACCAGGCTTCAAAACAATGATCTCCTACTTGTTTTTCTTTTGGGGGCAACTCCATATAATTTCCATAATGTTTACTCAAATACAAATCATAATCCGCTATCGCCTTATATGTCTTACCTTCAAAAGCAACATCAATATATTTCTTAAACACTTTGATTTGCATATATTCTTTTTCATGATACTTTCCTATAATGGCACCAGCATAGGACGAACTATCAAAATCATAAGAATGCAAATGCGTCTCAAGCCTTTCAATGCTTTTTGTACGTGAGTGAAATAATAAACGTTTTATCCAACGACGTAAAAAAGGACTATACATTGTCGCTGATCTTGTATTATGATACACGTTTCGTGCCAATTTATCCATTTGCTTTATATAACTATTTATACAGGACTCATCAGGCAGTCCATCTACAGGGAAAACATCTATAAAGACTCCTGTGGTTATACAATGCTCTATCAATATGGTTCTATTATCATATACTTTTGCAAATGGAAATGCATAATCATCATTTCTATAATGTTGCACAACATAATGCGGACACACTCCAACAAACTCATTCAAAAACCGATCGTAATCCGGACGAGGCAACATAATGTCTATGTCATCATCCCAAGGGATGAAACCTTTATGCCGCACAGCTCCCAACAATGTCCCACCTCCCAAAGAATAACGTAGTTTGCGTTCTGTACAAAACTCATGTATTTTATCCAATATGTCAAGCTGAATCTGACGAAGCTCAGCCATTGTTACTTTCCTTTTCATTACTCAAAACTTTTTATGGTACGTACAATTCCTTCCTTTAAACTGACTTGTGGTAAAAATCCCAATGCCTCCATCCTGCGCGTATCTAAAGCTACACGGGGATAATTGCAATAACCTTCCTGATGCTTGCTTTCTCCATTGGCAAACTCTACTTTAATATTTCTTTCAGGAAACGAACGGGTTATCAGTTGCGCCACCTCCCGAATGGGCATCGGTTCCGTTTCATTAGCCAAATTGTAAGCCTTGCCCACAGAACCGTAAAGCGTTATCTGAAGCAATCCCAATATGGTATCATTGATATAGCAGAACGAACGAATCGCACTTCCATCGCTCTGCAATACAATGTTCTGGCCGTGTACAGCATTGTAAATAAAATCACTCATCACCCGCCCGTCGTGATCAATTTTCATTCCCGGCCCATAACTATGAGCGATGCGAGCAATCACGCTTTTTATTCCATATTGGTCAAAATAGCTCTTCAAAACAGTCTCGGCTGCACGTTTACTCTCCGGATAACAAGAACGGCTGTCTAAAGGGTTTATTTTACCGAATGAATCCTCCTCTGCTAAAAGGCTGAACGAAGTCTCGCCATATACTTCACGTGTAGAAGCAAATACAACCTTGTCCGGCTCCTTATCACGTGCAAGCTCCATGACATTGAAAGTGCCCAAAAGATTGCTCCTGACTATACCGACCGGATCGTTCTTGATATAAAAAGGGCTGGCATTACCCGCAAAATGATAGATATAATCCACACAGCCCTTGCATGATATTGGCTCACATATATCCTGATGAAGAATCAGAAAATAAGGCTTGTCTAGAAATTCCTTGTAAAGTTCACGGGTTTTATCCAAAGAACGGGACAAGGCAACTATCTTTACATCCATACCTTTTTTATCCGCCAGATAAAGAAATGTATAAATAAGATAGGTGCCCAACATACTATTAGCACCTGTCACCAAAATAGTCTTATGCTGAAATTCGAACCACTGAATAGGCGTACAAGTTATTTCCTGTAAATCCGCTTGTACAATATGATTATTATATCCGAACATAATTAAAATCCAAATATTTGTTGATTCTCATGCACTTCCACCATAGCACGGAACACGAAGTAATCTGTCGGAGTAGTTATCTTGATATTCTCCATCGGTCCTATGATGGTAGTCAGTCTGTACCCATAGTAACTCATCATGGTGCAACTGTCAATAAAGTCATGTTTGCTTTCTTCACGCGCTCTTGTATGTGCAGCCAGAATGTCTTTCAGCACAAAGCACTGTGGGGCACGGGCGATAAGGGAATCTGCCCTGCTGGGAATTTTAAAGTTTCCATTTTCTTGCTGAACTAGAAATGTTTCCGTGGCAGGAATGCACGTGATACAGCTGCCTTGCCTTTGTGTCGTCTCAATGCAGTCCAATATAGTCTGTTCGTTAATGAGCGGACGCACGCCATCGTGTATCAATACCACGCTATCATTTGGAAAATATCTTGCTGCGCAAGCCAAACCATTGTAAATAGAGTCCTGACCGGTCGTTCCTCCCGGCACTACCTCCATCACTTTGGTGATTCCAAACTTGTTTATCAGCTTGTGCATATAAGGAATCCAACTCTCAATACAAACCACAACAATGCTATCAATATCCGGCAAATTGTCAAACAATTCAATCGTATAGATAATAACCGGTTTACCGTTCAATTCCAGAAATTGCTTCGGCTTGGCCACTGTATTCATGCGCCTGCCGGAACCGCCTGCAAATATTACTGCTATGTTCGTCATATCTGTGAAATAATATATTTGTTTATAAACTGTATGGAATCATCCAATACAGGCCTTATGTTTTCTTCTACCGCCCCATAATCTATTGGGGAATATACCTCCGGAATATGCTTATTATCGCACGGAATCATTCTATCTATAACACCAAAAGTTTCGACCAGATTATGCATCTTTACATCCGATTTATCTCTTTCAAAAACAAAAAATTGTTTCTTATATATTTTGCAGAAACATGCTCCATGAAAACTATTGCATACCACAAAATCAGCAAATTTCATATATCCTAGAAATTCTTCTATACCTGCATCACCAACTACTTTATGCCCAAGAATCATTCTGTTTATACTGAAAATGCTAAGTTCTATTAATTGTAATCCTAATCTGTCCGCCAGTTTCTTAGCCTCTCTCAACATTTCTTTGTCATTGCTCATGCAATTATAACAAAGAAGATATTTTCTATATTTCGGAGGTTCCACAATTCTGTCATATATATCAGAAGACAACAATAAAGTCGGATCTAATACAAAAGAGACTTCTCTATTCAAAATTCTTTGCACATATTCTACGGATTTCCGCTCTCTACAACTGATTGCACTGAAAGTTTGCGTCAGATATTTGAATGTTAATACCTCATCCTTATTAAATTTCTTTGAACCAAGGCAGGGTGAATAGGCCACCTTCTTGCTTTTATTCATAAACGGAGTATTCAGAAAAAACACATCAAAAAAGCCATTACAAGTGTATAGTTTCCAGATGACATCACTCTCACAAACCCATAAATCTACCTGAAGTTCTTCCAGCGAATCCATCTTTTTAAGTTGTTCTGTTCTATATTCCTTCGCCGTCTTTACATAACATCTGTCAAAAAAAGACTGAAATTTTTTAAATTTAGACAGATTATCAAAGCAAGCGAAAATCCAGTTTGCCATATAAAACAGAAAAGACCGGATATGCCAAAAGCGAACATTATTCAGAAACGGCCATTTAACATGATAGTGTTCCAAAGATGGTGGGACAAAATCTAGAATTACCGATTCAACACCATGCCTTTTCAAATATTGTTGGAAGGCGTATGAATGAAGCACCGTTCCATAATTAAGGTGATTGGAATGAATATTATATGAAACGATTCCTACAAGTTTTTTATTTTTGTCTGGTAACATAAAATGCTAATAATTGCCCATATATGGACTGGTTAAAATTTCCACATTTATTGTATCACTTACATTATTTCCTAATTTTATCTTATAGAGATATTTTCCATGTGCCGGTGCCATCCAAATATTGCCAAACAAATCCATACATCCACCTGCGCATTTAGCATTATCAATACCATCAGACACAATATCAACAGCCTGAAGCGTTTCTTTTCGTGGATTGAATTCATATAACACTGTCCCATGTCCTAAAGTACTGTATATATTGCCGTTGCCTCCCAGTTCCGACCCGTAAAATGCATGATGAGTTATCTCCTCAAATAATTTTGAAACTTTATTGGTTTTCACATCTATTTTAATAACACCGCTATAATTTATAAAACCATAAATATTCATGGAAAACGGATCTACTACTAAATTGAAGCCATCATATCTCGCAGGTTTCCCAATAAAACAGATTGTGTCTGTTATGGGATTAATAACCATAACCTGGCTTTCTGTACCCCAAGGGCAACAATATATGAGTCCGTTTGGATGCAAGACACAACCTGCATAACGGGAGTTAGCAGGACTATCTATTGTGTAATAACTAAAGTCGTTTAGGCTAATAACATAAATTTTATCAGCAAAACGCGGCATCATATATATCCTGTCTTCATATAATACTCCTGAGTAGAATCTATCTTCTTGATATGGTAAATTCAAAGAAATTTCTTCTGCAGTCCTATTATAAGGATCTATCCGCAAAATAGTACCTGCACTACGGGGAAGACCGTATATTATGCCTTTTTTATCTATACAGCCCCCCGTATATTTATGCTTATCTCCCGACAGTGCCCCAAAATATCTGACACTGTCCATTAGTGGATCTATTTCCATCACTTGTGTCATATCATTAGGGATAGCATATAACTTCCCATTTTTAGCTGGAATAAGGCCAACATACTTATACTTATACTTATACTCTACTAGCTCGGCAACCTCTTTTATCCCATTGAATAGTCTGTTTGTATCAATTGCAGCAAGAAGTTCAAACTGATATATAGAATCATAATCAGAAGGAAATTCAAAACTAGGATAAATCAACTCATTATATCGACACTTTACCATTCTTTTAATATTGTCACCATATTTCAACAAACTGATTGAATACAGAGCAAATACCAATAGTACAAGCCCGCTCCATATAAACGTTGCCCTATTCATCTTTATGAAAAATGTTGAAAATCAGTTCTAACTTTGTATCCAAAATCGTAATCTTTACGTTCACGAATACCTATAGTTTTAGCAGGAATGCCTCCGACAACGGTATATGGTGGAACATTTTTTGTTACGACTGCTCCTGATGCAACAACTGCCCCCTCCCCTATGGTTATACCAGGCAATATTATTGAACGACTGCAAATCCATGCTAAGGGTCCTATAGTTACAGGCCCGCCCTTTCCACAGAAATGAATGTCATTATAATCATGATTCAATGTCCATATAATGGCTTCATAGGCAATAACAGCATCCTTTCCTATTGTAAGTCCGCATCTACCGTCCAAAAGTACTTTGGGACCTACACTAACACCATCAGCAATACTTATCCCTTTAGGATTTCTTATGTGATAGCCTTGGTAAAAACGAACATTTTTAGCAATTTTCATTCCGAATAATCTTAAGACATGATGCCTTATCCTGTGGCTGGGAAAATTACTAAGTACACCATTAACAAACCACCATTCAAGCCCTCTTGTGAAACCATGTTTCTGACATCTTAAATATCTGGCAGTTTCATACAAAAAATTCCATCTTTTTAAAGTGTCATAAAATACCATCTGCTTTATAATACTCTTCATTTGTTGCCTCTTATATTGTTTTTGCTTAATTCTTAAATCTGTTTCAAGATTGACTTTCAGCAACCTGTTTATCAAATTTCCATAATCTTCTTTATTCAAATTCTCATATATCAATTTTCTTTCTGCAGGCATTTCTTTATTAACGGGTAACAGCGCAGACTGACAATAAGCATTCTCTTTAGCGTACTCCATAAAACATATATCCGTTTCTGCATTTTTTAAAAAAGATTGTCCTCTCCGAGTATTTACAAACACCACGGATGTTCCATACTTTTCAGTCTTAAACGTCTTCATCCGATCTACATCCTCGACCCCCCAAGCATCACCTACAGTCAAGTCTCCAAAACGACTTTCAACTCTGAAATGGCACTTATAGCAACTGGGGCGCAAATTATAACTGCTCGTAAAACTTCTATAAGAAGGAGAACCACAAGCAAGGATTTCCTTATGCTCTATCTTTTTTTGAGCAGTTATATCAAAATTAATGACACCCGCCATTCTCCAGGGGTATTTTCTTTTACTTCTAAAGCGCAGATTGGAGAGCCTGCCACTATATATATTTTCCCAATACCTTACTTCAGCCTGTGCTATCTTATAACTATAGCAACCATGACAAATGAGATCTATCGTTAAAAGATTATCATCTATTTTACCTAAAAAACTTTTTAAACCTGCAATTTGACAAGGAGTACCGATATATAGCACCTTTTCTCCATTCAAAATAGCAGCTTTCACTTCTGAAAAAGTTAGCTGAGTATCACTTTGGATATATTTTGAATTCCGGAATGAATCAATATCATTCATCGAAAGTGCGCAAGAATGAAATGTTTTCCATTGCTCGCTATCCAAAGATACACCATAAACTTTCCAGCCTTGCTTAAAACAGGATCGACTGAGAATAGTGCATAATCCAGTCGTTGCGCAATCAATGGAATCAACGATATTTTTATTGGTTGCTATAAAAAATTGTTGCTCTACAGATGCATTTGAAACATTCCCATCAACTTGTACAGGGCAAGTTTTTTCACACAAACCACAATTAATACACTTATTTGCATCAATAACGGGATACAAATACCCCTCCTCATCTTCATGCATGGAAAGAGCCTCTTTAGGACAGACCTGTACACAAGCACTGCAACCGGTACAATCAGTTTTATTATTCGTATTGAATATATAAGATTTAAAATGCTTCATTCTACACCCTAGTTGCGTCTTATTTTCCCAATCATAATCTGTTTTACGACCATACGCTCTTCTTTAGTAAGACCTATAATTATGATCAACGGAACAAACTGGATAAAAAAAACAAGACTCGTTATAAACAATTTCTCCCACCCTTCTTCAAAAAAATTAGAAATGATAGTCATAAAAATGATAGAATATATTGTTATCATTGCCGAAGGAAGAAGGACATCTTTCACAAATAATTTGATTGGAAATTGTATCATACGCCTCATAAAAAACAAACGTATAAACAGGTACACCAAATCCAAACAACATTTTATTTCCAAAACGATTACAGGCGAGAACCCCAACTTAAGAAATACATAGGAAATAATAATATTCAAAAACATCACACTACTTATGGTAAGTTGGTAATTACGAATTCTACCAGTAGCCTGTACTACTGTGCACATAGGAGCCGACAATGTTTCAAAAAGAGCATATATCAAGATAAAAATACAGAATTCAACAGTATACCGAGGCGGGATACCTAACCAAACTTCAAGTACAAATTGCATATTAAAACATAAAGGACATACTAATGCAAAAAGTAGTAAATATGAAAACCTTGATGCCTGACACATAAGTAACTTTAATGCTTCCTGTCTATCTGATGCATAAAGTTTTATCAATTGAGGACGAAACGCTATCTGAAAATTTGTCACGAACTGATTGACAGAGGCACTTACTTGACTGGCAATACCCATAGCAGCATTTACCGTCACACCATAAAAGACATTAAGCAATATGTTGAGCCCTTGATTTGCAGACATAGCCGCCACAGATCCAAACAAACTCCAGCCGGAAAAACTCAAAAGTTGCTTGAATACGCTGGTATTCCACATCCTTTGAATATGGACATAGACTAATTCGCGCTTACAATATGAAATAACACATATCAATACAACCCATGTTATCACCAATTGATTGATAGAATAAAGCTTTAACTTATCGACTGTCATATACATCAGACTGAATGCATTCAATAGTTTCAACAGGACTTCTACAATACAAACATAAGCATAAAAAGACATACGTTCGTGGGCAATAATCAAAGACTCATACGGAACTTTAAGTAGACTGAAAACAAATCCCAGCACAGAAAAATGAAATGCCCATAATGCCGCATCCATTCTTTCCGGAGGAAGCTGCATACGATGGTTAATGAACCACAATCCAGCAATCTCTATGACAAGCAACAGGATGACAGACAGAAAAGAATAGATAACCAGACTATGGTTGAAAATGGAATTGATATTTTCTTTATTGCTCCGTCCTAACTCAAAATTATAAAAACGCTGTGTGGCAGCACCCAACGGTCCACTTATAAATGAAAATGCCACAATAACACTGCCGACAATATTGTAAATGCCATAATCATCTACCCCCAAAGTATTCAGCACAATACGTGAAGTGTATAACTGTACAAGCATAGTCACGCCCATACGGATATACATATATAACGTATTCTTAGCAATACGCTTGTTATTAGATGTCTGAGCCATTTTTTCAGTGTCCTATTTTGACATATGTAAACCACCCATAGAGCATACCCACTGCCTATCAATGGTATAACGATACAGGTTTATTTAAATAGATTTCAGATTTCGTATTCTTCAACTATCAGGCGACAGTCTGTGATGGTTTTGATAGATTGGCATCCATGCCGTTTGATTTTAAAACGGCAACCAAAGTAAAGGTTAGCAATCAGCATGCTATACGCTGTATGAGTGGTTTACACACGCTTTCCACGATAGAAATCATGGAAAATGTCTATGTCAACTGAGGATATCGGTCAACTTGGCTATTTTAATCCTCCGGTCCTTCAAATCGGACAAAGAACGACCCGCACGGATACAATCAGCAACCGCCTGCTTGTCTTCAATCATTCTCCGAAAGAACTTTTTTATATCGTCCTTGGTCTTGATTTCTTCCGCTATGTTCTTTTCCTTGTCCATTCTGTATCTTTTGTTTCTGCAAAAAACGCTATTTTTTTTTGAGTACTTACTGATTTTTATCTTTTCCGATACGCTTTCAGGAAACGATAGCATACTCACAGTTGTTCTATCTCTTCCAAGGAAAGTCCTGTTACACGTGCTATTACATCCGAAGGAATCCCGGCAGCCTTAAACCCCTTAACCAAGGATTTCTTTTCTTCCTCGCGTCCTTCCTCGCGTCCTTCCTCATGTCCCTCCTCGCGTCCTTTCTCCCAGCCCTTCTCCCAGCCTTTCTCCCAACCTTTTCTTTCGCCGCTGCTGTAGAGAGTCCTCTCCACGCTGATGGCATCCCAGAATTTCTCGTATCCCTGCAACTGTGCAGGCGTAAAAGCTGATTCTTCCAAGGCTGTTACAGCCCTTTTAATTTCCGGATATTCCATTAGTTCGGCAGGAACTTTACGCGTTTTCTCGTCTATCTCGGTCAGATAGCGGAGCCAGAGTGCCTGCATTTTCTTTTCGGTGTAGGTGTGGGGGGTGAATTTGGGCAATTCCACAAATATAAGGTGGAGACCATCTATCACTTTTTCAGAATGTTCTACATGCACCAATCTATAATAGTGGTAGTATCCTTCCAGCCCGGTCTCGAATATATCGTTTACCAGATTCAGGGAATAGACGGGTTGCAGCAACTCGTATTTATGCCCCTTGTCCAGCTGCCTCACATACGCCTTGGAGGCGTTGAAGAGTACGCGCTGTTTAAATTCGGGTGACCACACCATCTGCATCTCGACGATAAAATGACGCCCCCGACTGTCCTTGCAGCGCACGTCTACAATGCTGTATTTGCGCAAAGGATGCTCAGGAATCAGTTCCGTAGGCAAATATTCTATTTCGGTTATCTCTTCACCTTCCTCCAGGGGGAGCAGGGCATTGAGAAAACTCATCACGATGTCGGGATGCTCTCCGAATACTTTCTTGAAGGTCAGATCGGCCTTAGGATCCAAATAGGTCATAGTTTTATTTTTTTAAGGAATTGTCCTTGGTTGATGCAAAGAAACAATTTTCCGGCCACATTTCCTAACAAATCCCGGTCTTTCATTCCTCTCCCCCCATAATCTCCACTTCACCCAGTTCCATCCACAGCTTGCGGAATTCTTCTTTTGTCATGGCCTGGCGGAAATAGTCCAGAATGCGGAAATAAGAGTCAAGTCTTACACAGCCCCTTTTTCAAGTTTGGTATAGGTAGACGCACTCATATCCAGTTCGCTGCACATCACATGGATATCAATATTCAGTTTTCTACGGACGCTGTCAATCAGTTCCCCATCGGAACGAAGCCACAAAGCAACATTTGTCAGTTCTTTCATCTTAATAAGTTTTAAAATACGTAAACATATATATTCAAATTACAGTTTCCTGTAATTCTTCAAAAAACAACAGGGTAATTTCACACCCCGATAACTTAACGCAAAAAAATAGAAACATGCAACAAAACGATCCATCCATGTCCGTAGCCGGACTGAAGAAA
>Ga0129310_1000346_pt1 | contig 59551 bp, 51 predicted proteins | sample Go1ome_2_FD_94433 | JGI IMG/M metagenome (GOLD analysis project Ga0129310, IMG submission 94433) | Western lowland gorrila individual fecal microbial communities from Wisconsin, USA - Go1022A metagenome | ecosystem: Host-associated > Mammals > Digestive system > Large intestine > Fecal | place...
ATCCTCATGGTGCGGCGTATCTCTTTAGGAATGACGACCCTGCCGAGATCGTCAATGCGCCTGACTATCCCTGTTGCTTTCATTTTGTTTCCTCCGTTATTTAGATTTGTGGGAATAGTTTGCTCGGAGAATGGCAGATCATTCATTTTCGTGGTTATCCCGCTGACACACCACAAAAAAACAGCGGCTATACAGAACTTAAGGTTTTTGGCGTATATTTTTCCCCCGCCTGCGGCGTGGGAAAGATATACAACGCTCAATTATCCTTTTGTTTACCGCATTTTCAGCTGGTGTGCTAAAGGGATAGTCATAATTATTTTTATGAAAAAGGTCGATCGTCCGATCATTTTCCAAAACCGACACCAATTGTTTTCACAGGACTGCCGCCTACAGTTGCGCTGAACAGGATAGCCGTAAAATACATTGTATTTTATGGCTATTTATGTTATACTAAAATCACATAAAAATGTATGGAGATGAAACTAATCATGAAAAGATATCTGAAACGATACAGAAGTATTGCAGCCATGCTGTGTATGACAGTTATGCTCAGCAGCATGAATGGTTATTCGTCTGCTGTCGGTGTAAATGCAGCGGAAAGCAGCGGATCAAATCTGTCAGCTGACATCTCACTTGATGGCACAAGACAAAGCACTCTGCTGGTACAGAAACTTGCTGCTGCGCTGTATGATAATAACATTGAATATTTCAGTAGTCGAAAAGGCGGTTTCTCTTGGGATACAGAGAAGAAAAAACGAAGCTGGACGTACTATAACGGCATCATGATGGATGCTTATCTGATGATGGATGACTGCTTTACATCTGATGTAAGCTATTATAAAGCTGTGAACAGCTTCTATGATGCAAATATCAGCTACATTGATAAGGTAGCTGCTGTAGATACGACAGGGAACAGCAGCAATTATTACAGAGAAACTGAGCTGGACTCGATCCCGCCTGTGCGTGCGCTCTTTGATCTGCTCAAAAGCGATGTTCCAACGGAAGCAGAACGTGAAAAATACACTCAGCTTATCATGTATGTCTATGATCTGATGACTGTCGAATACCCAACAGTCGAAGGCACAGACGGTAATTTCATGCATAAGTACGGCAGTTCAAACAGCGGTTGGAGCACCTATCCTGTAGCCCTCGACGGGCTCTATATGGCGCAGCCGTTTTTCATGGAACTTGCAAATGCCATAGAAGACGGTACTATTGACGTCACAGAAACAGGTATCACAGCTGATGGATTATATTCCGATGTAGTTGCAAGAATGTGCTGGATCGGAGAAAACCTCTATGACGAGAAAACAGGTCTTTATAATCACGGCTGGGGACCTTCGGCGGGCGTGAACGGTCAGTTCTGGCTGAGGGCGGTCGGCTGGTATGCAGCTGCGCTTGCAGATGTTATTGGTATGCTTCCTGAGCGTTTTGATACAGAAAGAAACAAACTCATTGCCATTGAAAAACAGCTCTTTGACGGTATGCTGAGGTATCAGGATCCCGAAAACGGAATGTGGAACAATGTCATTGACCATGACTTGACGCTGAAAGGTTCAAAAGTATCCAATCTTCCTGAAACATCCGGCTCTGCACTGATGGCATACGCTATGCTCAGATCTTATTCAGAGGGTCATATAGAACAGACCTACTGTGAAGCAGGACTTCGGGCATTCAATGGGATAGTTCGTGAGCGTCTTGACAGTGAAGGACTGCAAGGCATATACATTTCTTCGGGTGTGGGCACTACAGCGGAAAGTTACCTTACAAAGAACTATCAGGTCAATGAAGCAAAGGGTGTGGCACCTCTGATGATGGCTGCCTGCTATGCAAACAAAGCGGCAGAACGCTGTTACGGTACCGCCCATTGTTTACAGGGAGATGTCAATGGAGATGGCAAATTAAATATTTCAGATGTTATTCTGCTGCAAAAATGGCTTATTTCCCCGTCTGATACTTACCTTGCAGATAGTAAAGCTGCTGATCTAAACAATGATGGCATGCTGAATGATAATGATCTGGATCTGATGAAAACTGTATTATCGGAACAGCATTAACAATAGATGATCAATACTCATGAAATTTCTCAAACACAAAGATCCTGTCAGAGCATCGTTTCAATAATGTAATACTTAAAAAGAAAGGCAAAACGTTCTAGTGATTTTAATGGTGTGAATAAAATGGCAATATTATATTTTTCTGATATTCTGAAAAAAGTCGGGCTAGACCCTAAAAAAGTCAAATTAATTCGTCATGCGTATTCTCATAATAATTTCAAAAAATTAGCAGAAAGAAATATGATCTATGAGTATACTCGTCATCAAAGAAAAGATTTTAGCAAAGGCTATGATTACTGGGCTGTATTTATAAGCGGCAAAGGTACCTTAGCTCAGCTTTATACAGTTTATAAAGTCGGAGATTATGTTTCCGATACGCCTGATATGATACCCGAAGGCAGCACCGAGGAAGAAGCCGGTGGATATACTGGAAATGGAGCGGTATATGAGCTTACAAGATTAGACATATTAAAAGAATACGAGGGCAAACTGACCATAGACTGGGGTCCTTCTACTCGTAAGTGGGATCAAAAAGGAACAACGGAAAAACCTATCATCTCAATAATGCCAGACGAGAAAAAAGTATTTATGGGATATGAAGAAGTACTGCTTTCCTATGACCAACTTAAAGAGATTGTGGATAACAAAGAGATCTACGAAGCATGGCATGTTGCACTCAAATCTGTAAATGCTATATATCTTATAGTTGATACAGAAACCGGAAAACAATATGTCGGCTCAGCTTATGGTGAAGACGGCTTATTCGGCAGATGGTGCTGCTATGTAAACTCACACCACGGACACAATAAAAAGATGAAAGAGCTTATCTGTAACTACCCCGAAAGGTATCATGCTTTCCAGTTTTCTATCCTACAAATACTGCCAAAAACGATAATTCCCGAAGAAGCAGTTAGAATTGAAAACAAATGGAAATCCAGATTGTTAAGCATGAAGTTTGGTATGAATGACAACTAGGAACTGACAACTTATGTCTTTTGAGATCAATTACTGAAATAAAAACATGTTTTTTCGACTGTCCGGCAAAATTCACTTCTGCAAGATATGATCGATAAAATCTAAAGAATACATCATCTATCTATGACCGTTTTATATACTCGCGCATACATAAAATGAACCGTGTAGGAAACACCCACTCCTGCACGGTTTTCTTTATATCTCAGACAAGTTTTAAAAATAATATCGAAGTGTATGCAGATGGCGAAATGAATACAATTATCACCGCCATTCAGGATAAATACATCAATGGCATATTAGCACTGAAAGATGGTAGTGACCTGTATATTTTCGGACATTTAATCGATACTTCTCTTTCATACTGCATTACTGATAACGAAATATTGTCATTAAACGTTCGATAGCTGTAACTGTGCTGCTTTGGCTCAACATAGCCGTTTGTGGTCGTTTTATGCAGTACTTTTATAATGTTTCATTGAGCAGATCTATCCACGTTCACTCCGATTTTATGACTGCTTACTCTGATATAAATGATTTTTTCGAGTACCTGTGCTATACTTCAAGTACAGTCAAACAACGGAATGAAACAAACAAAATGCTGTACTTGCTGCGCAGCTGATACGGATGAAACACTGTCGTACACAGTGGAAAAGTTCGGTCTGATATTTCAAAGTCAACGCATTTTTGGTTTCATTACGGTCTTAGTCTGAAATGATCTATATCTGAAAGGAATTAACAAAATGAAAAACACAACATTTACAAGGACAACCAAGAAAGTTATCACCACCCTGACAGCAGCAGGCTGCATGCTCTCTGTTTCTGCGGGCGCTCTGGGAAACAGCACAATAAGCAATGTTATATTCGGCAATGCGATAGTTGCAGATGCGGCAGCCAACGATGCAAGCACTATTATTGATGCAAGAAACGGTAATGTCGAACTGGTACAGGGTAAGTTCTATATCTCGCCCAACAAGCTGTATGTGCTTGTATTCCAGGGCGACGGCAACCTCGTTGTATATCATTACAACCCCTCTACAGGCAAGGCATATTCACCTACATGGAGTTCTCAGACAGAGAAGAGAAACGGCAAGAAGTGCATACTTCAGGGCGATGGTAACTTTGTTATCTATAGATCCGACGGAAAAGCTATCTGGAATACCAGAACCAACGGCAAGAAGAACGCTTATCTCACATTCAGCAATTCAGGTGTGATAAGAGTAGTTTCCAGAAATACGGGCTCTACCACATGGTCAAGCACTTATAATCACGGCTACAGCATCGATCAGGGACCGATCATAGATAAGCCGGCAGACGGTCAGCTTTCTGCACATTTCCACTCAAGTGAATTTGCGTGCAAGCGCTGCGGCAAGACCCACGCTATCGACCCTAACCTCATAGACAAGCTGGAAGCACTCTACACCAAGCTGAATTGTTCAAAGATCATCGTTAACTCGGGCTACCGCGATCCTGATTGTTCCGTTGCAGTAGGCGGTTACAGAACTGACGCACATACTCTCGGACTTGCGGCAGATGTTGTTTGCTACGATAAAAACGGCAATGTTATCCCCTGCGAAACTACCGCATGGGCAGCAGAGCAGATCGGCTTTACAGGCATCGGTCTGATGAATGGCGGAGCTATCCACCTCGATGTTCGTACCACCAGCAATTATTCAAACGGTCACTGGTTCGGTGATGAAAGAACAGGCAATAACAATATCGCTACTTTCAAAAACTATCATAGGTGATATCAACGACAGCTGATACTGTGAATATATAATGCAAACAAAAGGCAGGCACTTAAAAACAGAGTGCCTGCCTTATATTTGTTTCTGCACCATATCCCGATGCTGATATAATAAATATGACTATCCCTTTAGCACACCGGCTGAAAATGCTGGAAACAAAAGGATAATTGAGCACCATACGCCAGCCACCTTAAGTTCTGTAAAACCGCCGTTTTTGTGATGTGTCAGCGGGATAACCACGATAATAAAAAACGGCAGTGCGCATTACACGCACCGCCGTCTACAGAGAGTTGTAGTTTACACCTATATATACTTCAAGAACACAATCCGAGCCGAATTTATCGCCGTTTCGTACCACTACATAATAAACGCCCGTTATAGGCTCATAATTATTTTTTTTGATATAATCTTTCAGGGCTGTTTCTGTTCCCGAAATATCCGCGATGCTTCCCTCGTGTCTTGTCATGACCGCGTTTACCAGACGGAATACAGGCTTCTTGCCGTAGTTTTCCGAAGGTCTTATCTCACCCTTTACAGGTATCAGTATCTCAGCAGACTGTATTTCATCGGAACCGTCATTTCCTTTGAATGTAAATATAGACCTGCCGTTGGCTGTATGACCCAATACCGAAAGATTATCATGGATATGCTGTATCACTTTCGGTATATCCGCCTTTCTTGTGTTCGCAAGATAGGTTATCAGGTTTTCAGCGTATACATTCATGTGTTGTATGTATTGCAATAGTTTCACCCGTTCATAATCTATTAGAAATATAAAGCTGACTGTCGTTACAGATAATCATGGCATATTTCTTTTATAGATCATATCACAGAATGTATGGTGCTGTCATCTGTTGCGGAGTGAACGGTATTAAAATCGAAGTGAATGGTATTTACACCTCTTCCGCCCTCAGCATAAGCTGAATGTCAAGTGTGAATTTCCCGCTGTCTGCTGACATTTCTGCTTCGCCGTCGTATTTTCTTACAGTCCGCAGAATGTTGGATACACCGAAACCGTGATGTTCTTTGTCGCTCTTTGAAGTTGCTATAGTATTGTTGCTTTTTATCGACACAGCCTCAAATATCGGATTTGCGATATTAAAGAAGAAGTATCCCTGTTGGAAGTCAGCTTCGATATTTATTTCTTTGCGGTCATCGGAAGTGTCTTTGCCGCAGGCTTCTATCGCATTGTCGATAGCGTTTGCCATTATTATACAAAGGTCAACATTGCTTATGCCTGTCGTAGGTACCATGCCCTTAAAGAGTATGACGGAATTTACCGTTGCGGCTCTGTCATTTTTATCATTCAGCAATGCGTCAATGATTATATTTCCTGTATTGAACTGCTTTTTCTCAACAGATGAAAGGTTTTCTATCTCAGTTATATAATCCAGCGCCTTGTCTTTTTCATTCGCCTCGATAAGGCTTCCAAGACAGATCATGTGATTTTTGAAATCATGTCGGAAACTTCTGAATTCGCCATAGATGCTGTTTATCTTTTCGTAGTACTTTACTTCGTTCTCCACCTGCTTTGAAAGCATGTCTATGGTGGTCTTTTTTTCTGCTTCGGATATGCTTATCTTTATGATGGAAAAAGCAAAGATCACCAGACCTATCATGGACGGCAGTATGTATCTCTTGTAATACAGTTCGTGATCGGGCTTGTTTTCGCCCATAACGAACACTGCCGCTATATACGATATAAGAAGAACGTTAATGTATATTTTTTTCGGTAAAGATTCAATGACCTTGCGCACGACCAGTTCCATCTTTTTGCTTTTAAGATATATAAGTATGCACGCTATGATGACCGAATCGATGATGAATGACAGCAGATTGCAAAGTTCGTAATCATCGATAAATGCCATGCAGATATTCATATATATCTGCGGCGGCGACATGGTTTGCAGAAAAATATACAATACTCTCAGACTTATCTCACTGAATATGATACTGTATGCAGCCAATCGTCCGAAAAAATAAAATAATTGCAGTGCCAGCAGCAATTCTCCCGGACAGAAATCAGGCTTGTTCATAAGTAAAGGTGCGGGAAGAATGGTGAGTATAAGAACAAAATAACCCAGATATCTGATGCGTGATGCCTTGAAACTGCATACTGTTTTTGACAGCCTGACTATAAGGAACTGCTCTGTGATGTTGGTGAGCAGTACTAAATAAGAAGTGATGGTCATCGTCACAGCCCCTTCCGTAAATTATATCTCTTGATATAGTCGGTGAAGGCTTTTTTGAACGGCGTGAGTTTTATCCTGCTGATAAGTGCTCTTTCCTTATTGTCGAAAAGTATATCCGTAGATGTGTGCGAAACTATATGCCGCAGTCCTGCAAGATATGTCCTGTGGCATCGGAAAAATTTGTCTTCGGGAAGCATCTTTTCTATCTCGGACAAAGTCTTTTTAAAAAGTACAGTACCCTCATTCGTCCTTATGTGGCAGTATTTGTCAGATGCCTCGATGTATATTATGTCGTTTATATTTATCTTCTTACTGCTGTCATCGGTCTTTATAAGTATAAAGTTCGACTCGTCATTGTCCGCAAGGAATGAATCCAGTGCAGACTCCAGCTTTTTTTCGTCTATCGGCTTTACTAAAAACCTGTAGGCATTGACTTCAAAGGTATCAAAAACAATATCCGGAAAGCTGGTCAGGAATATAATGGCAGTCTTGATGTTTTTCTTTCTTATCTGCCTTGCAGTTTCAAGACCGCTTATCTCTGCCATCTGATGATCCATAAAAATAATATCATACTCGTTCTGACTGCCTATAAGGTCAAGTCCGTTGGTATAATCATTGTAGATCATTATAAGGTTTCTCTTTTTTGCATAATTTTCCAGATGCTTTTTCAGTTCTGTGTGGATGATCATCTGATCATCACAGATCGCGATTTTCATAATGTTCTCCCTTCGTTCTGATACATTTATTTTTTTATGGTTCGACACATAGTAACTTTTATAGCATTCGGCAGATCGTATCTTATAATAAACGACATATTTATTTCTACATTCAGCGCTGGCAGACACTATGCTTTTTGTGGCTGTGAGCGCTGAATGTCGTGAGATTTATGCCTTTTGCTATGGTGCAGTTTACTCCGTATTATATACCGTTTACTCCAAAATTGTATCGCGATGCCCAAAAATGTAATATAATAAGACCATCGGAACAAGAGATACAACAAAACTAAAAGAAGGAGGCTTCAATAATGCTGGATTGGTTTGACTGGTGGGGCTGGTAATAGAAATTAAGTAAAATACATAGTAAACTGTTAATTTATATCTATATTTAAGTTTATTATAGCACAGTTTAGCGTGTTTGTCAATTTTATGACAGTAAAGTGTTCTGAAAGTTTCACCGATATTGAAAGATAACAGAAAAGAAATCATAACAGAAAAGCAAGTCGTGCAGTGATATGGTGTCCCTGCACGATTTGTTTTATCAGGAAGATATGTCCATATCCCCGCCCTGTGAACCTCGTTTTGCCCCCGATAATTCGTCTTTTCAGCATAAGAATGCCGACCGCCGCGTGTGTGGCGGTCGGCAATGGGTATGACTCCACCTCTCGGTCATCGCTGTGCCGTTACGACTTGGCTGTGAACGTCCTGCCCTGTAATTCGCGCCTTTTGCGTAATGACAGCCCGAAAGGACATGAATGGTAAAATCTGAGAACGACAATTGCTCTCATTTTTTTGTAATTGCTATTGAAATTCATACAGTATTGTGTTATAATAGAATAAGTATATCATCTGGTTATACTATATCTCTGTCATAGCAAAGAGGGTAAACTTTATGAGCAAAAATTATGATGTTATTATAGCAGGCTGCGGCGCTTCGGGCCTTTATGCGGCACTCAATCTGCCGGGCGACATGAAAGTGCTGGTACTGGCAAAGCGCGAACTGACACTCTGTAATTCTGCACTGGCACAGGGCGGTATCGCGGGCGTTTATAAGAATCCCGACGATTCACCCGCACTGCACAAGGAAGATACTTTTATCGCAGGCGGCTTCGAGAACGACCCCGATTCCACCGAAGTGCTGGTAACTGAGGCGGCGCAGGATATCGACAAGATAATCAAACTGGGCGTTGAATTCGACAAGACTCCCGATGGCGATTACCACCGTACCCTTGAGGGCGGTCACGGTAAGCACCGCATCTTCCACCACAAGGACGCTACGGGCTTTGAGATAGAAACAAAATTGCTGGCTTATGTGCAGACTCTCCCGAATGTTGAGATATGGGAGAACGCATTGATGTGCGACTGCCACAAGGTCGGGGACGGTTTCTCTTTCTTAGTGCTGAAAGATGGTGAGTTCATCACCTGCAACTCTCACAAGGCGATATTCGCTACGGGCGGTATAGGCAGAGTTTATGAGTTCACCACAAACTCCGCCATAGCTACAGGTGACGGCATCGCAAAAGCCTATGATATGGGCGCTGAGATAAAGCACCTGAGTTACATACAGTTCCACCCGACAGCTTTCAACAACCGCAACACCCGCGAGTGCTTCCTTATCTCCGAAGCGGTCAGGGGCGAGGGCGCTTATCTGCTCAACTGCAATAAAGAGCGCTTTATGCAAAACTATGACCGCAGAAAGGAACTTGCTCCCCGCGATGTGGTATCACACTCGATAATTTTTGAGGCAAGGCGCACAGGTTCGGACGAATTCTACATTGACATATCTCACAAAGACCCCGAATTTGTCAGAAACCGCTTCCCGATGATATACAAGAACCTGCTTGAAGCGGGCTATGACATGACCAAAGAGCCTGTGCCGATATTCCCATGCCACCACTACCTTATGGGCGGCATAAATGTTGACACTTTCGCCCGCACAAATATAGACGGTCTTTACGCATGCGGCGAATGCTCGCACACAGGCGTACACGGCAACAACAGACTTGCCAGCAACTCACTGCTTGAAGCGCTGGTATTCTCCCGCAGGGCGGCGGCTGACATCGCTGAAAAGCTGGACAAGAGCAAAACGCTTGAAAGCTACCCCTATGAGATAGACGAGAGCGCACCGCACATACCATCAGGTCTGAGGCGCGAGATAAGGGCGCTGATGCAGAAGTCCTACTTTGTACTGCCCGATATAGGCAGTTTGCAGGACAGCCTGACAAGAGTGGCACACATAAGAGAGATGCTGGTCAAGGGCAATTACAAACTCGACCGCGATTATGTTGAAGCAAGAAGCCTTGCAACAGTCGCATACATCGTGCTGACCGAAGCCGTTGAGATAGCATTCAGCAGTGTCCCGCTGGACTATGTCGATTACGAACACGGCTTTTGATAATTCATAATTCATAATTGTTGACATGGACGAAAGTTTTCCGCTTTTATCGGAAAATTCGCCAACAATTGTAAGGCGGGAACTTTTGATAATTCATAATTGTTGACATGGACGAAGGTTTTCCGCTTTATCGGAAGAAAATTCCAAAAATGTAGAGCGGGAACTTGCTCCCGCCATTCGACCCGCACAAACACGCGGGAAAGCATTCCCAAAACCATAAATTCAAACCAAATAATGAGGGCGAAACGAAACTATAATGCCTGCCAAAGAGCGACCCTCGGCGCGTTATCGCGAGAATGAACAAAACGACCCGTAGGGGCGTTTTGCGAATGAAGCGATAACCCTTCCGCCGAGGCTGAGCGTGGGGGTATGGGGCAACGTTGACTGCGTCGAACGTGGTCAGCCCCCATTTAGAATAGGAGTTAATATATGAGATTGATGCAATTCCAGATAGATGATATAATCAAGACTGCTTTGCTTGAGGATATAAATTATATTGATGTGACCACCGACCTGCTGGTGGACGAGGAAGCTGTCAGCAGTGCAAGGTATGTTTCCAAGGACGAGGGCGTGCTTTGCGGTATAGATGTGGCTATGAGAGTTTTCACTCTGCTCGATGAGCGCGTGAAGTGCCGCGTTTTCATACATGACGGCGAAATGGTGCAGAAAGGCGATATAATCGCTGAGATAACAGGTCCGACAAGGGCGCTGTTAAAGGGCGAAAGGACTGCGCTGAACCTCGTTCAGCACATGTCGGGCATCGCAACTGCCACAAACAAGTGTGTACAGCTTATCGCAGGCACTAAGGCAAGCGTTGCCGACACCAGAAAAACTCTGCCCGGACTGAGGGCTATACAGAAGTATGCCGTTACTGTCGGCGGGGGAAGAAATCACAGATACAATCTGTCAGACTGTGCCATGCTGAAAGACACTCACCTTGATGCTTACGGCAGTATGACAGGTGCAGTCAATGCACTGAGGGAGAAGATGGGTCACACGGTAAAGATAGAAGTCGAAGCCGCCGATCTTGATATGCTGAAAGAAGCGCTTGACTTGGGCGTTGAGATAATCATGCTCGATAACATGTCCTGCGAGGAGATGGCTGAGGCTGTAAAGATCACTGACGGCAGGGCACTGCTGGAAGCATCGGGCAATGTCACCGAAAGCACCATCAGGGCGATAGCTGAAACAGGTGTGGATATAATCTCGCTGGGTGCGCTGACACATTCGGTAAAAGCGTTCGATATCTCAATGAAAATGGTGAAATAACACTGCTTTCTGACACAGAAAATAACAGACCTGCCCCTGCCCGACAGCGGGGGCTGTATATTTTAAGGAGGATATATGCTATATTCGGTAAGTTCTGGCAATATAGAGTTTTCGGCAGATACTTTCGGGGCTGAACTGCATTCGATAAGGTTTGAGGGCAGAGAGTACCTCTGGCAGTGCGGCGATGCTTGGAAGAGATACGCGCCTGTGCTGTTCCCGTTCGTATGTTCGCCCGCAGACAGGTCTTACAGGGCTGACGGCAAAGACTACAAGATGAAAGCAAATCACGGTTTTGCCCGCGATATGGAGTTTGAGTTTGCAGGTGCGCAGGCTGACAGCATCGAGTTTATACTGCGCGACAGCGAGGAAACTCTGACGCAGTACCCATATAACTTTGAACTGACTGTGCGCTACACCGCTCTGCCAAACGGCGTAAAGGTCGAAAATATCGTGAAGAATACAGGCGGCAGGACTATGTATTTCTATCTCGGCGGACACCCTGCGTTCAACTGCCCGCTGGCTGAGGGCGAGAAATTTGAGGATTACGACATAGTTTATCAGCAGAACGAACATATAGCCGATCCCGCAGGGAATGTTCTTGCAGAGAACGGCAATACCCTTGAGGTGACACGTTCGCTGTTCGACAATGATGCAATAATGATAGACAAGCCCAATTCAAAGGCTGTAACGCTGAAAAGCAGAAAGTCCGAAAGGGCTGTGACAGTGAAGTTCCCGCAGTCTGACTGCATAGCCGTATGGTCGCCCACAGGTGATGACAGGGCATCTTTCGTGTGCCTTGAACCCTGGACTTCTGTGCCTGTTTACGCCGATGACGAATATCCCGACATCGAGAAAAAGCCCCACGCTGTCAAGCTGGAAGCAGGCAAGGTGTTCAGTTACGCCTACGAAATAGAGGTGCGCTGATGAAAGCACTGGTACAGGTGGTGAACTTTGCGCGGGTAGAAGTTGATGGCAAGACAGTTGGTGAGATAGGCAAGGGTTTCCTGATACTGCTGGGCGTGGGTCACGGTGATACAGAAGCCGACTGTGAAAAGCTGGCAGACAAGCTGTCTAAACTGCGCATTTTCGCTGATGAGAACGGCAAGACGAACCTTTCGGTCAACGATGTGGGCGGCGATTTCCTGTGTGTCAGCCAGTTCACTCTTTATGCTGACTGTCACAAGGGCAACCGACCGTCTTTCACCAACGCGGGTGAACCAAAGCGTTCCAACGAACTTTATGAGCATTTCTGCGAACTCTGTGCCGACAAGATAAACGGCAAAGTCGAGCGCGGAATCTTCGGTGCAGATATGAAAGTCACACTGGAGAACAACGGACCGTTCACGGTAATGCTTGAATGCGTTAACGGAGAAGTTTTGGGAATTCATAATTCATAATTCATAATTTTTGACAGGCATTACGGATTTGCTTTTTTATCGCAAGAATTCGCCAACATGCGTAGGGCGGGGCTTGCTCCCGCCGTTTGAACCGCACTCCCTTGTGGGTGTTCGGCAATTCGTGATTGTTGTCATGGGCGGAATTTAAGGTGGGGGCACTCCACCCTATATAGATGCGTGTCACACGGGGGACGTTTCCCCAAATAATAAATCAAAACCGAATAATGAGGGCAAAACAAAGCCTTGAAACATGCCAAATAGCGACCCGCGCCGAGTTATCGCGGCGGCATGGGGCAGCGTTGACTGCGTCGAACGTGGTCAGCCCCCATTAGAAATAGAGGCTAACATGAGAATACTGATAATCAGACACGGTGAACCCGATTATGCTAAGGACTGCCTTACCGACAAGGGTATCGAACAGGCGGCGATATTGGCTGAAAGGCTCGCTGATGAGGACATAACTGCGTTTTACACTTCTCCGATGGGCAGGGCAAGAGAGACCTGCGCGGCAACGTTGAAAAAGTTCGCAGATAAACAGGCTGAGGTCTGTGACTGGCTTCACGAATTTGACCTTATGTGGGAAAATCCCGACAGCCATAAAAAGGAAATGACTTGGGACGTTCCGCCCGACTACTGGACGGAGATACCCGAAATGTTCGACAAGGAAGGCTGGTACAAGCACCCCGCAATGTCTGCCGCAGGTATGGGCGGGCGGATACAGTCTGTTGATGAGGGCGTAGACAAACTGCTTGAAAAGTATGGTCTTGTGCGCGAGGGCAGGCATTACAGAGTGGTGAAAAAGTGCGGCGATACCATCGCACTGTTCTGCCATTTCGGGGCGATGTGCGCCGTTACCGCGCACCTGCTGAACATCTCGCCAATGATAATGTGGCAGGGCTTCAACGCCGATTTCACTGCGGTAACAGAACTCTGCACCGATGACCGCTATGGCAGGTCGGCTAACTTCCGCGTCTGCCTGTGGAACGACAATCACCACCTCGCTGACTTTGAAAGAGGTCAGCTGAGCGCGAAATAAGACGATAAACGGGTCGTTAAGCGCGGCTCGTTTTTTGTGCAAAAATCATCTTGGAATATCAGCGGCAGTGTGCTATAATAGATAGTAAAAGATGAACGCTGTCCCGAAAAGCGTTTGACAAAAAATGTATCCCGATTTGGTTGTGTATTGTTCCCCTGCCGAAGGCGGGGGAACAATACGAAAGAACAGCCATTTTGTATCATCAGCAATACACATCAAAATTGGGAGAAAAATGTTTCCCAAATGGAGGAATTAAAATGAAAAAGACAGCTATGACCATTTCTTATGAACTTTGGGGCAAGCTATACCTGAATATCACCAATAAGTGCCCATGTGCATGCACTTTCTGCCTGCGCCAGAATGATGACGGCGCTTACGGTTCTGACCCGCTGTGGCTGGAACATCAGCCCACGCTTGAAGAGGTGCTGGCAAACCTGAAAACACGCGACCTCTATTCTTATGAAGAGATAATCTTCTGCGGCTACGGTGAGCCTACCAGCGAACTGAACATACTGCTTGAAACAGCAAAGTATATCCGATCGGTGTGCGATACCCCCATCAGACTCAACACCAACGGTCTTGCAAACCTCATACACGGCAGAAAGACCGAACCTGACTTCAAGGGTCTGATAGATACCGTTTCCATCAGCCTGAATGCTTCCGAGAGTGAGGCTTACATGGCTATCACCCGCCCGAAGTGGAAGGATAAGGACTGTTTCGCTGAATTGTTGAGTTTTGCAAAAGACATGAAACAGTATGTTCCCAACGTGGTGCTTACTGTGGTAGATGTCATCGGTGAAGAGGAGATAGCAAAGTCGCAGAAAGTTGCTGACAGTGTGGGCGTTAAGCTGAGAGTACGTCCGCTGGAATCTTGATACCCAAAAGGAATGAGGAAGTAAAATGTACAGAATACAGATACCCGCTACATCGGCAAATCTTGGCGCAGGCTTTGATGCGCTGGGTCTGGCGCTGACTTACTATAACTATGTCGAGATGGAGGAGTGTGACAGGCTTGATATAGCTTCTGCTGACGACATCGAAGTACCCTGTGACGAGCGCAATCTCATCTACCTTTCGGCTAAAGATCTTTACGCGGTATGCGGCAGAAAGCTGGAGGGTCTTAAACTCAGGCAGACAAACAATATCCCGATGGCGAGAGGTCTTGGTTCGTCCTCAGCCTGCATAATCGCAGGACTTGTGGGCGCTAACAAAATGCTGGGCGACCCGCTTACCAAAGATGACCTCGTTGACCTAGCCGCACAGATAGAGGGTCACCCCGATAACACCGCCCCCGCACTGCTGGGCGGCATAGTTACTGCGGTGTTTGACGGCAGAAAGGTACACTGGGTAAAGCAGGAGGTCTACACTAAGCTGAAATTCGTGGCTATGATACCTGATTTTGAACTTAAGACCGAAGAAGCCCGCGCATGTCTGCCAAAAGAGGTCAGCCATAAGGACGCGGTGTACAATCTTTCAAGGGCGGCACTGTTCTCGGCATCACTGCTTACAGGCAAGTTCGAGAACCTGCGCACTGCGGTACACGATAAACTCCACCAGCCCTACAGAATGGAACTGATACCGGGATGCCGCGAGGTCTTTGACATAGCTTACACTCACGGCGCATACGCAGGTTACATAAGCGGCGCAGGTCCTACTGTTATGGCGATAGTCGATGAAGAGAACAAGTTCTTTGCGGGCAAGATGAAATTCTCGCTTGATAATGCCGGTCTTGGCGGCTGGCAGGTAAAGGAACTTGCCATCGATAACGAGGGTACGCTGATAACCGACGTATAGAACGCACAGTCATATCATAAACATAAAAGCAGTCACTCCCTTTCACGGGAAATGACTGCTTTTTCTTATGTCCTCGCCAGAACATCAGGGTCAAGTATCGATATGCGCGGCTTGCCCTCGCGTATCACAAAGCCTCTCACCGATCCGTTGTCAACGGGCGAACGGGCTATGTTGTCGGGCGTGACAGTTTCAACATCGCACACCCTGTCTACTGCTATGCCGCACTGCATCGTGTTTATCTCAATGACTATCACACAGCTTCTGCTGTCATAAGGCGCTTCTTCCATACCAAGCCGCAGACGCAGGTCAAGCACAGGCACAGCCTTGCCGCGATGGTTCATAAGCCCCCGCACGAATGGCGGTGCTGTGGGTATTGCGGTTATCACGGGCATCTCGATTATGTCTGATACATCTAATATGTAAAAGCCGTAATGCTCTTCACCCGCAGTAAAGGTCAACAGCTGACCGCCGTTTTCGATAAGTTCGTTTACATCAGCCATTTTGCGCCTCCTCTCCAAGCTCGCCGCCCAGAAGCGAGAGCATGTCAAGTATTATGGTCATACTGCCGTCGCCCAGTATCGAACAGCCTGCAAGTCCCGCTTCTTTAAGGTGCAGACCGTCCAGCAGCGGCGAAAAAGGCTTGACTACCACCTGCTGGTCGCACACTATCCTGTCTGCCAGCAAAACGGCTTCATACTGACCCTCGCGGCAGTACATGCAGATGCCGTCTGCGGGTTCGGTGATGTCGGTGTCTATCTGTAGTTTCTCACCCAGCCTTATCAGCGGGAAACACCTGTCCCTGAGATACACGAATTCGTTGCCGTCAGGGTCGGTTATAAGGCTTTCTGCCTTGCAGGAAAAGGCTTCTCTTATTGAAGATGCAGGTATCGAGATGCTTGATGCCCCCACCTCGACACTCAGCACATCGAGTATCGAAAGCGAAAGCGGTATCCTTATGGTGAAACTGCTGCCCTTGCCAAGCACCGAGTTTACTATCAGCTTGCCGCCCACTTTTTCGATGTTCTGCTTGACAACGTCCATGCCGACACCTCTGCCGCTGTACTGAGTGACCTGTTCGTTGGTGGAAAATCCCGCCGCCACCACGAAATTGAATATCTCTTTTTCGGTGTACTCGCTTTCGGGCTTTGTCAGCAGACCGTTCTTTTTGGCTTTTGCCAGTATCTTCGCCGCGTCCATTCCCGCACCGTTGTCCTTGCAGGATATTACCACTTCGTTCGACTCGTACCCCGCACTCAGCGTAACGGTCGGCGGATTTGTCTTGCCTGCCGCAAGGCGCTCTTCGGGCGTTTCTATGCCGTGATCCACCGCATTCCTGACAATGTGCATCAGCGGGTCGCCCAGCATGTCAACTATAGACTTGTCAACTTCCGTGTCCTCACCGCGAAATACCAGCGTGGCGTTCTTTTTCAGCGTGTTGTTCATGTCACGCACCACGCGGTTCATCTTCTGGAAAGCTGTTGAAACAGGCACCATTCGCAGACTCATCACAACGTCCTGCAATTCATCGGTCAGCTTTTTCAGTTCACGCGAGGACTTGTTGAACCTGTCCAGCCGCGTTTCCAGCCCGCGCAGGTCGGGTGAAGATGTCACTGCGCTTTCGGTAATTACTATCTCCGAAACCAGATCAAGCAGTCTGTCCAGCTTTTCCAGTTTGACGGTCAGCAAACTCTGCTCCTTTTTAGGTGCTTTCGCCGAAGTTTTTTTCGGCTCTGCGGGCTTTTTTTCTGCCTGAACGCCCTCCTGTTTTTCTTCCTGCGGCGCAGGTTCAGCAGGCTTTTGCGGAACGGCAGGCTTTTTCACAGGCAATGCGCTCTCCACATTTATGCCGCTGTCCAGCAGTCTTTCCACCGCGTTAGTATCATCTGTTATCAGCTTTATGTACAGACCGTTCTTCGCTATCTCGTCATCGGCGCTGTCAGCATCTAAGTCTGCGGGTACAGTTCGGCAGACCTCCGCAAACGCACCCAGCTTTCTCAGCAGTACCATAGCCCTTGCCGACGGCATAGCACAGCTTTCGCTGTACATCACCCGATATGTCAGCAGACTGTCGGGGTCATCGGGCAGAAAGACTCCGTCGGGTATCACCAATTCCTGCTTTGCAGGTGCGGCAGAAGTCTGCGACTTAAGCATTTCGGGGGTGAACAGCCCGAACTCCTCCACATTCATACCCGCTGCCAGCACCCTTTCCACTGCCGCCCTGTCATCGGTCACCAGCTTGATGAAAAGACCTGCCGCCTTTATTTTTCCGTCTGCACCGTCATCGTCCATGTCGGGCGGTATGGTGCGGCAGACTTCTGCCACAGCCCCCAGCTTTCTGAAAAGCACTATCGCCCTTGCAGAGGGCATCTCACAGCTGTCAGAATATGTCAGCCTGTATGTCAGCATATCGGGCGGTTCGTTTTCATCAAAAATATCCGCAGGCAGAGCATTATCCTCCTGCCCCGACTTTTCAGCTTCGCCCTTGAAATATGCCGCCAGCACATGTATATCGTTTATCAGCCCCGAAAAATCCGTCAGCGGCTTGTCCTCATCGGTGAGGTCTTCAAGTTCGCCTTTCAGCGCATCGCCGCTCTTGTAAAGCAGGTCGAAAAGTGCTGATTTGTCGGTTTGCACGTAAGTTTTCTCACGGATTATGTAGAACATATCCTCCATCGCATGGGCAAGTGCAGACATGTTCTGCAAGCCCATCATAGCCGCCGAACCCTTTATAGTGTGCATCGTTCGGAATATCTCGGCTATGTCGCTCTCTTCGATAAGTGATATATCTTCCGCCTGTTCAGCGCGCATAAGTATCTCATCGAGATTTTCCAGCAGTTCGCCTGTTTCAAACAAAAAGGTATCGAGCATGCCTTCCATGCTCTCGTCAAATTTTGGCATATTTCTCACCGCCTGTATCTGTTCAGATAGAATTTAACCATTCCTCAAAGAATTTTCTCTGCGCTTCGCTGTCGGGGAAGCTGTCGGGCTCTTTTTCCTCAAATATCCACACTCTGTCAGAAAGCGTGGGCTTTTCGCCCTTCCTCACAAGGTAGACCATGTCACTGCCTGCCATCATGCCCGACTGCCCCGCGTTAAGCATCGCGCCCGCACAGCACAGTCCGAAGCCCTTTTCAAGCAGATTGTCCCTCAGCTTGCCGAAAGCTGTGAAATAGTCATCGTCTTCGCCTGTCAGCGTTTCGCCGCCAATATCTATTCGGAATACCGTCGCCCCGTCTGCATAGTCCTCTTCGATGACCGCATCTGTATATACATTATCAGCAAGCCTTTTCAGCTTTACATTTATCTCTTCCATATCTTACCTCACAACAAGCCTTTCATCGACCTCGAACCTGTATCTGCCCTCGCTGTCCTCAACATCATCGGGAAATTCGGTGTCTATCACACAGAAGCCGCCCCTTTCACCGACCACCGCGCACCTTATGATGCCCTCTCGCGGAACTGTCATATCAGTGTCATCGCGTGCAAATATCGGCAGTTTATCGGAGAAAACATGCTTTTCGCCGTATCTGTCGGTAAACTCTGCCGATGCAAAGCGAGGGTAGCCGCCTGTATCGGTGATCCCGGTAATGGTGACTTTCACTTCTGCCATATCATCACTCCGTTCAGCTATAGAAACATTATACCATATATATAATACCTGACGATCAACCCTGTGCGAACTGCTTTTTCATGAAATATGATCGTCCCGTGTGACAAGCCATGCAAACAGACCGACCGCACCCAAAAGCGCAGTCGGTCATCGCGGTGCAGTTCGAGGTATTACTGCTGATACCGTAAAACAGCGGTTCGTTCCCGTCTTGTCACCGACACACATAGTCTTGCCGCACATGACCTGAATGCCTGCCGATATCCTTTTTCGTTTATCATATCTACCACGAAAAGTATATCCCGCAACAGCGAACTCTCCTTGATGATGGTTTGCGTTAATAACATTATAACATATTTTTCACAGCATTTTCAACAGTCTGAAAGCCATTCAGCCAAAAAAAGCATACGAAATCAAGCAGATATTTTCGTGCATATCGCCCAAACTCATCTGTCTGCCCTGCATTTTGTCATGTAATATCATTGCCATATAAAAACGGCACCGCCCCATCGGGACAGTGCCGTTTACTATAATTTTGAGAGGCGGGCATAATGCCCGAATAACATTAGTTCTTCTTTCTTCTGGATGCCAGTACTGCACCGCCGAGAATTGCTGCTGCACCCATGATACCGCCTGCTGCCGAACCTGTGGTCGGGTTGGAGGTGGACTTGGTTGCTGCCTGAGATGAAGCCTTTGACGAAGATGAGCTTGCAGCCGAAGAGGTCTTGGAAGATGTGCTGCTTGATGCTGCCGATGAAGCAGAAATGTCAGCAACAGAACTTTCGGATTCGCTGTCTTCTACGTTTTCAGATGCGTTGTATACTACCTTTATGCTCCTGATGTGGTAGTTTTCGCATGTGAAATCAACTGTGTACTCAGTGCCGTCTGTCAGTTCACCAAAGTTGGTGACTGCGCCTGTGCTGTCGGTCACACTGCCCTTTTCGATGGATACCCTTGTGCCGTTGACATCAACATATTCCATATCGAAACCGTCCCTGTTGTTCACGGTAACGGGAGTGATGTAGCTGTACTCAGCATTTCTGCCGCCTGTGGTGAAGTATACCCTTGCCTTTACATTCTGTGCATCTGCGGGCAGACCGTTTATGTCAAGACCCTTTTCATTTCTGAACTTGCCTGTAACTTCGCCTGTGTAGACCTCTGAAACATCAACATCAACGTTGTAGTCGTAAACATAGTTCTCGTATGCAGGTACCGAAGTGTCAGCAACATCTGCGTCCTTTACCGAGCAGTAGTAGCGAATACCTGTTATCTTCTTGCCGTCAAGACCTTCTGTAGCATCTATGTTCCATGCTATCTGGTTGAAAGACCATATCTGGTCAAGGTGATAAAGACCCTTAGTGGTGCCGTCCTCAGCAGTGATCACCATAGCGTTGATTATCTTGTCAGATGCTTCCTCAGCTTCACCTATCTCAAGCTGAACATCGCCCCAGTGAGTGCCGTAGGAAGCGCTCACATCAATGCTCTTGCTGCTTGCGGAATCGTTGCCCGCCTTAAAGCTGCTGCCGTCAAGTTCAAGATAGTTTGCAGGTGCGATGTCCAGTACATAGTAGGAATATGCAGGTGCTTCGGAAAGTGCCTGATAGCCGTTCAGAACGGTGGAATTTGTCGAGCCGTGACCCATAGTAGCCACAGTTACAGAAGACTCATCGGTTATCTCGCTGCCGCCCAGTGCCTTTACAGCGTCAATGCTGTCTACCTTGACTGCCCAGATAACGCCCTGTACCTTAGAACCGTTGTCCTTGCCGACTGCCGCAACACTGCCGTCCTCAGCTGTGCCTGCGGTAACGCCCGAATGATAAGCGCCGCCTGTCTTGCCATAATTGCCTGTCTTGTTGGTGGCAGATGTTATAGCGTCAACATCGCCTATCTCGGAATTTTCAGCCGAATAGAACTGGCTGTAGGGGATATTCATAAGAACATAGCCGCTGAAATCGTCACTTGCCGCCGCAGAAGCCGATACAGAGAACATGCCCGAAACTATGCCCAGTGCTGTAACTGATGCCATTAACTTTTTGTATTTCATAAAAATACTCCTTTCGGTATAACATTGATCCATACTCAAACACCGCGACTGTTGTGACGGTGTTTATTTACTTCTCTTTTGGTTAGTTAGTCTAAACTGACTGCATCGTATAGTATATCATATTACTATGAAATAGTCAAACGTTGTTTTTTACGAACTTAATTGGCGTTAGTGGTATCTAATTTGTAATATTGACGAATACTTACTAAGCTAACTGTGGTTAACATAGCGAATTTAAACTTTTCGTAAAATAATATAATCTATGATTGACAATTTTTTTGCATTAAAGTATAATAGTTCAATGGTTAGTTATAGCAATCCGCCTTAAAATTCAGACAAAATCCAGTCACAAAATCCATAGATCCGAGCTTTTGCGACTGGATTTTGTGAATTTAAATAGTTGGATTGCTATAAATATAACATCAAAGACGGATAGTGAGGTAGAGAATATGTTATTCCTGATAGCGTTTGCTGTCGCGGTGCTGTTTTCGGTGCTGTGCGCGGGTGCTTTGAAGAAAGTGCCTGCGGCGTTCTATGTGGGCGCGGCACTGGTATCGGCACTGATGGTGGTGCTGGCACAACAGCCTGTGGAAAATGTCATACTGCGCAAGTATGTGATAGGTCTGTTTTCGAGAGGTGCGCTGGCGGGCGCACTGTGGTTCGTGGTGATGGGCATGCGCGTACTGCCCGACGGCAGTAAGGCGATAAAACGGCTGATGCCCATAAGGGGCGAACTTTCGATATTTGCGGCGACAGTCACACTGTCACACATATCGGTCTATGGGCTTTCGTACATAAAGCGGATGACCGACTCAAATATCAGCAAGACGACAGATTTTTTGCTGTCTTTTGCGGTGTGTGCGGCACTGGTGCTCATAATGGTACCGCTGACGGTCATATCTTTCAAGAAGATACGCAAAAAGATGAACGCGAAAAAATGGAAGAACATACAGCGGGCGGCGTATGTTTTTTATGCACTGATATATCTGCATATAATCATGCTGTTCATACCCAAAGCGCGGGCAGGCATGGAAGGTTATTTCCTGAGTTGTGTGGTATACACAGCGGTATTCGGGGCTTACCTGATACTTAGGGTAAGAAAGTGGTATGTGAAGAAAAAGTCCCCCGAAAGCAGAGCTTGGCTGAACATCGCAAGCACTGCCTGCGCAGTCCTGCTGACGGGCATAGTTGCTTTTTGCAGTTACGGCAAACCCCAGAACAGGGTGAGGACGCGCGATGCTTCTGCAAGGAAAGCAGCTGTAAGACGTGACCGTGATGTGACCACCACCGCTGACGATGACAGGGCGCGTGTAAGGCTCAGCGCAGGCGATGACAGCAGTTCATCGGCAGAAAGCAGTTCTTCGGTGAGCGGGAACAGCAGTTCCGAAAACGAAAGCGCATCGGAGAGCAGTTCTTCCAAAAAGGACAGTTCATCATCAAGCAAGAGCGACAGCAGTTCTAAAGACAGTTCTTCGGGCGATGAAAGTTCGCAGGTTCAGGAGCAGGAAGAACAGACCGAAGAAACAGTTGTGCAGGAGGAAGAGCAGGTGCAGTCTGAAGAACCTCAGCAGGAGGCCGAAACTCCCGCTGAAACTCAGCCGCCCGAAACGGCTCCCCCCGAAACACAGCCCCCCGAAACAGCCCCGCCTGAGCCTGAGTATATCTACAACAACGGCACTTATGAAGATTCGGCTTTTGGCTATGACGGCTACATACACGTTACAGTCACTATCGAGAATGATATCATCACCGAGATATATGCCTACACCGATGAAGAGGAAACAGAGTATTTCGATTCGGCATACGAGATAATCGCGGGGGATATACTCTACTATCAAAGCTGTGATGTTGACGCAGTTTCGGGTGCGACTTTCAGTTCTAACGCCATAATGAAAGGCGTAAAGAAGTGCCTTGACCAGGCAAGAAAGTAACTGCTGACCTGCCGATACATCTGAAAACACATGCAAAGACCCCCGTCGGGCTGATAAAGCCTGCGGGGGTCTATTATAGCGATCCAACTTTTTATATTCACAAGATCCAGTCGCAAAAGCTGGGATCTATGGGTTTTGTGACTGGATCTTGTCTGAATTTTAAGGCAGATCGCTATAATGCCTGTGCATCTTTTTTGGCTGTGCGTATTGACCTTTTGGTGCGGTTGTGATATAATCGATATATGGTTAGTTTCAACTAATTGAAGACCATACAGAACAGGAAACGGTGGAACACTTAAAATGTGCGAAAAAAATATTTACAGAGCGATAGTCGGTACAAACTCATGGGGGAGCAAAACATACGGCAAAGTGCTGAGGGGAAGCAGTGTTAGCAAGGAAACTCTCAGACAGACGGTGGAAGAAGCAATGTCGCGCAGACTGGTAATTTTCGATACAGCGCAGGATTACGGTCTGGGCGAGGGTCAGCGCCTTATAGGTGAACTTTGCCCGAAAGATGCCATGATATCCTCAAAATACACACCGGGTACGAAGTATACAGCAGGGCAGGTAAGGCGTTCTTTCGAGAAAGACCTCAAAGACTTCGGGCGTGACTATGTTGACATCTACTGGCTTCATTTGCCAAACTGCATCGAGCAGAACCTTGCTGAGATGACAGCACTTTACAAAGAGGGCAAGGTCAGGAACATCGGCATATCAAATTTCACCCTTGAAGAGTGCAAACGCGCCAAAGCACTGCTCGATAAGGCGGGCGTACCGCTTTTCGGTGTGCAGAACCATTACAGCATCATTGCCCGCGAGTGGGAACAGAACGGTCTTGTGGACTGGTGCAAGGCTAACGGTGTGCAGTTCTGGGCGTGGGCAGTGCTTGAAGAGGGTCTGCTGGTGCCGCCGAAAAAGGGCGGCAAAATGTCTGCGATGAAACTGTTTTATCTGCGTCGCCAGAGCAAACTTCTGCCGCTCTACAAGAAAATGTACATCATCGGCAGGCGGCATAATATCACGCCTGCACAGGTGGCTATGGCTTTCTGTGCTTCAAAAGGCATCGTACCGATATGCGGCTGCCGCAAGCCATATCAGGTCACAGACCTTGACACTGCGGCAGATGTCACACTTTCGGCGCGTGAGATAGAAGTCCTTGAACAGACTGCTGACAGCACAGGCGTGAAAATTCTGGGCGCTGACATGTTCAGGTTCGCGGTTAAGAAAGAGCGCATCACCGACAGTGCCTACAAACAGCTTACCCTCAGCGAGTTCACCAAAGCCGCTGAAGTCTATGAAACTGACAAGGCGGGCGTTTACAAAATGTGCAAGAAAGATTATCCCGATGTGCTGGCAGAACTTGAAAAAGAACCTTTCACCGACCTGCTGGACTGCGGCTGCGGCACTGCGCCCATGCTTACACTGCTGCATGAAAAATACCCCGAAAAGCACTACACGGGCATCGACCTAACGCCGAAAATGATAGAAGTTGCAAAGTCCAAAAACATGGCGGGCGTTGAACTGGTGGTGGGCGACTGCGAAAATCTCCCGTTTGCTGAGGAGTCCTTCGATGTGGTCATCTGCTGTCAGAGTTTCCACCACTACCCCAACGTGCAGGATTTCTTCAACAGCGTCTACCGCGTTCTGCGTCCTAACGGAAGACTGATACTGCGCGATATGACCGCCGAGAGTGACGGTGCGAGATGGTTCATGAACAACATCGAGATGCCTGTCATAAACCGCACAGGTCACGGCGATGTGCATGTATACGGCAGGGAAGAAGTGAAGAACCTCTGCGATAATGCAGGTCTTAAGCTGGAAAACTTTGAAAAGCGCGGCTTTTTCCGACTGCATGCAGTTGCAAGAAGACCCGAAAAATAGTTGCATTATAGTAAACAACATTAATTTCAGGACATTCAGCGCTCACAGCTCCGGCGAGCACTGAATGTAGAAATAAATATGTCGTTTATTATAAGAGAACGTGGTTATCCCGCTGACACACCACAAAAACGGCGGTTTTACAAAATTTAAGGTGGTTGGCGTATATCTTTTTGTTTACAGCATTTTCAGCCGGTGTGCTAAAGGGATAGTCATATAAGAGAATGATAATGCCGTCGGATTTTGAGCCGACGGCATTTTTCTGTGCATATCAGATATATCAAGGGGTATTCGCGTTGACTTCAAGGCTCTTTTTTAACTCGCTTATGTACGTTTCACCTATCTCGCTCAGCTGACTGCTCTTCTTCCTGATAAAGCCGATCTCCATGACACTGTTGGGATTTTCACTGTCCTCGCGGAACGGCACTACCATGTAATCATTGCCGCTCAGTTCTTTACACAGTATCCCCGAACATAGCGTGTAGCCGTCAAGCTGCTGCATCATCTCGCCCATAGTGGCGCGGTCGGTAGCCTTTATCATGCGCGGGTAGATGTTCTCGCTTAGTATCTCTTCGGCGTACAGATATCCGTCCCTGCCGTTCTGCTCAAATGAAAGGCAAGGGTAAGGTTCAAGCTGTTCAAGACTTATTGACGGTTCATTGGCAAGCGGGTGACCTTTCCACAGGTAGACATACGCTTTGCATCTCACCAGTTCCGTGAAGATAAGTTCGTTCTCTTCCAGCTGTTTCTCTATGGGCTTGCGGTTAAAGTTGGATATATACAGCACGCCTATCTCGCTCCTGAGGTCAGCAACATCGCGTATAACATCGAGCGTTTCTGTTTCGCGCACCGCGAATTCAAATTCAAGGGTGTTGTACTGCTTTACCGTCTGTATAAAAGCGCTCACCGCAAACGAATAATGCTGTGTCGATACACCGAAACGGCGCTTTTTCTCTTTGTTGATGTATTTTTCCTGTATCAGTTCGTACTGGCGGAAAAGCTGACCCGCATTCTGCAAAAAGCCCAGCCCCTCAGCAGACGGCACAGCTCCCTTGTGGGTGCGCATGAATATGCTGACACCCAGTTTCTTTTCAAGTTCCCTGACCGCGCTTGTCAGCGTGGGCTGAGATATGCCCAGCTTTTCAGCCGCTTTGTTCATCGACCCGCTCTCAGATATGGTCAGCGCATAGTGTATCTGCTGAAGTGTCATGATAAATACTCCTTTATCGTCATATATTTTCAGATATAAGGCTGTACCGCCGCCGCACTTTTTGGTCAGAACTGATATGGTGTTATCTGGTATACAAAGTAGTTCAGCCAGTTTGAGAACAGCAGACCCGATGCTGACAGCCATCTGCTGACAGGTTCTTTTTCGGGGTCGTCATCGGGGAAGTAGTTCTCCGGTATATCGGGCGAAAGTCCTGCATCTGTATCGCGTATATATTCCTCACCCAGACGGTAGAGGTCGTATTCGGGGTGACCGTTCACGAATATGTTGCTCCCGCCGTCGGATACTATGTAAACACCTGCTTTTTCAGACTCAGCCAGTATGGTGAGTTCGGGCACATTTTCGATATCTTCACGCACCAGCCCCGTGTGCCTTGAATGCGGCGCATAAAAATGCCTGTCGATACCGCGCAGAAGTTCGTTGGTCGGCTCGGTCACGATATGTTCGTATATGCCCGACAGCTTTTTCGCATAGTCGGTCTTTCTGACACCGTAATGGTAGTAAAGCCCTGCCTGCGCCGCCCAGCACAGGTGCAGTGTCGATGTGACATGCAGTCTTGACCATTCCAGTATCGAGGTCAGTTCGCCCCAGTAGTCAACATCTTCAAATTCCAGCTTTTCAACAGGCGCACCTGTTATTATAAGTCCGTCGTAATACCTGTTTTCTATCTGATAAAATGGAACATAGTTTTTCAGCAGATACGATGCGGGGGTGTTTTTGTACTTATGCGACACCAGCCTGATAAAATCGACTTCTATCTGCAAGGGCGAATTTGAGAGCAGTCTTAACAGCTGTTGTTCGGTGTTCTCCTTATCGGGCATGAGGTTCAGTACGGCTATTTTCAGTTCTCTTATATCCTGGTGAACAGCCCTTTCCTCAGTCATAGCGAAGATATTTTCTTTTTTCAGTTTTTCGATAACGGGAAGAGTATCTTTCAATTTTAATGGCATAATGATTTCCTCCTTACTATGGGTCTTCAACTTACACTCCATACAATTCAGATATGATTAGTATAGATTATATGGAGTATACCACACTCCCGCCGAAAAGTCAATAGCCCCACAGGAATTTAATTCATAATTCATAATTATTGGCATGCACGCGAGAATGCCGTTTTAGCGGAAAGAAAGCGAGCGGTCAAGCGCTCGCAAACGACAGATCAAAGATTTGTCGTAGCAGGCTTTGCACATCAAACAATAAGAGCAAAGCAAAATGACCGCACACAAGCGGCGGTAAACAACGGCGTGTCGGTGTAACATGGCGGGAGCAAGCCCCCGCCCTACAAAAACAGAGAAACCATGTGCGTACAACGAATTGCCCGCGTTAAACAGCGAAGCGTCTTCGGCGGTCGGTCAGCAGTCACCCGCGATAGAATGCAGGGCGGCTTGCCCCGCCGTGTGTTCATCGCTCACCGGTGGGAAACGCACGAAACTTTCGCCCCTGTCAATAATTATGAATTGTGAATTATGAATTATGAATTAAAAAAGCCGATTTAGCGTGCTAAACATTTCGGAATATCCGGCTTGCCATATCCCACGATTTATCAGAAGTCATAACAATAATTTATAACCAAATGCAATGATGATAGCGTTATCTTATACACCGCATGATATATGTGAAAAATCATTCCCCGCTTGCGGAAATATATCGGAAAAACGCCGTATCATCGGGGAATACAACGTTGTCACCGTTTGCGGGAAAAGCGTGTCATCCGCGCCGTGAACAGTACATTTTCCTTGACCGAAAACCGCCGTGATAACTGCCGCGATGTACCTTTTGTGCGAACGTTGTCACCTTTTTTCGTTGACCTTTCGGTGTTTTTCAGCTAAACTGGTAACATCTCAAATATCGAAAGGAAATGGTAAATATGAAGAAGAAAATATGTGCGATGATAATTGCGGCTGTTGCAGTGATGGCATCATGTTCGGTAAGTGAAAGCAGTGACAGCGGCGCAAAGAAAGATACTTCCCCGAAAGTCGAAAAGACCGACTACAAATACGGCAGTATAGATATACCCGGCAAGGACGGCGCACTATGCGGCGCACCGATATATGTGGCTTATGAGAACGGCTATTTCGCAGAAGAGGGCTTTGATGTCAACCTCATCTCCACCGACTTTGAAGCCCGCAAGATAGGGCTGAACAACGGTTCGATACCAATAGTGAACGGCGATTTCCAGTTCTTCCCCAGCATCGAGAACGGCATAAAAGTCAAGGTGGTCGATGGTCTGCATGAGGGCTGTATAAAGTTTGCAGTGCGCCCCGACTCTGATATAAGCACCGTTGAAGACTTAAAGGGCAAGAAGATAGGCGTTGACGAGATAGGCGGCACTCCTCATCAGGTGGCTTCGCTGTGGCTTGAAAATGCAGGTATCTCCGCTGACCCCGCTGACGGTGAAGTTTCTTTTCTCCCGTACTCTGACGGCAACCTCGAATTTGAAGCGCTTGCAAAAGGTGAACTTGATGTGGCGGCACTCTGGGACCCGCTCGGTTCGATACATGAAAAGGCAGGCGATGTGAAGATAATCTTCGACTTGGGCAAAGACCCCTATTTTGAGGACCACTTCTGCTGTTTCCTCTATGCGTCCGAAAAGGTGCTTGAAGAAGACCCCGAAAAGGTTGCGGCACTGCTGCGGGCTTACCGCAAGGCGCAGGAATGGATATACGCTAATCCCGAAGATGCGGTAGACCTGATAGTTGACGGCAAGTATGCTTCCATAGAGGACAGAGAACTGGCGGTAGACCTGATAAAAAGCTACGGCTACCCTGCGGCAGAAGAACATGACGAAAACTGGGATGCTCACGTTGAAGAAGATGTAAAGTACTTCGTGGACGGTCTTGCTAAGATAGGCTATCTTGAAAGTGACCCCGAACAGTTTGCGAAAGACATATATCAGAAAGTCGAGGTGGGTAAATGAACACAGCTACAGTAAAGTTGTCAGCCACCGTAAAGGAAAGCATCACCGACAAGCCCAAAGCGGCATGGAACTACAAAAACGGTTCCTATTTTCTGCTTAAAGCACTGCTGACCGTGTCAGGCTTCGTGATAGCTGTCGGGGTGAATATATTCTTCCCGCAGAAAGCGGCAGTGGAGATAAAAAACTATACTTTGAGCATTTTCGGGCTGAATATAGGACTTACGATGAACGACCTCTACCGCGCTTTGCTGGTGGGGCTGATACTGATATACACAGTTTCGGCAATACGGTCGCTTGCTGACAAGGATAAGCGCAAAAAATTCTGCAAGAATGCGGCTTTCAGATTTGCTCTGGGGCTTGCACTTGCAGTCTGGGATATAGGCGGCACTAAATTGCAGATATTCGCACAGCCGTTTTTTCCGGGTCCTGCACAGGTGGCAGAAGCATACCTTGCTGACGGCGAATATGTTTTGCAGAACACCCTCTACTCGCTAAGACTTTACAGTGCGGGATTTTCATGCGGCGTACTGCTGGGTGTGGGTACAGGAATACTCATCGGCTGGTTCCCGAAAGTTTACTACTGGGTGTACCCTGTGCTGAAAATAACGGGCGTTGTGCCTGCGGTAGCGTGGATGCCTTTTGCACTGACACTTCTGCCGAACTCTTTTACGGCGGCAGTGTTCCTGATAGTTATATGTGCATGGTTCCAGATAGCTTTTCTGACGGCGCAGGGCATACAGTCTACCCCGAAACAGAACTATGAAGCCGCACGCATACTGGGCAGTGACCCCGTTGACCTTATCTTCCATGTGGCTGTGCCCCATGCTATGCCCGATATATTCACAGGCATAACATCGGCAAACGCTATGGCTTTCACCACCCTTGTCATGAGTGAGATGCTGGGTCAGCCGGGCGGACTGGGCTACTACATCAACCAGTCAAAAGTATGGAGCGCTTATTACAAAGTGCTGGCGGCGATAGTCATAATGGCGGTGCTGTTCTCGCTGATAAACCACATCATCGGGCGCATACAGAAGCACACTCTGCGCTGGCAGGAGGGGGTAGTCAAAAAATGAGCAGCAGTATAAATATCTCTCAGGTAGACCGCATCTACACCGACACTGACGGCAGAACGGTGCAGGCGCTCAAAAACGTTGACCTTGATATAAAAGCCGGCGAGTTTATCTCGCTGATAGGACCGTCAGGCTGTGGCAAGACCACACTTCTGCGGCTGATAGCAGGGCTTGACAAGCCGCAGGCGGGTCAGCTTTCGATAGACGGCAGAAAGATAACCGGAGTTGACCCCGAACGCGGCTACGTTTTCCAGCAGGGCAGTCTTTTTCCCTGGCTGGATATCGGGCAGAATATCGCTTACGGTCTGCGGGCGAGAGGTCAGCTGAAACAGAAGAAAGCAAAAGTCGGTGAATATATCTCTATGGTGGGGCTTGACGGATTTGAGAAAAGCTATCCCCACCAGATATCGGGCGGCATGGCACAGCGCGTGGCGATAGCGAGGGCGCTGATAAACGAACCTAAAGCACTGCTTCTTGATGAACCGATGGGTGCGCTCGATTCTTTCACCCGCGCCGACTTGCAGGACAAACTGCTGGAACTCTGGAAAGAGAACGGCACTACAATGATACTTGTTACCCACGATATCGATGAAGCCATATACCTCAGTGACCGCATAGTGATAATGACCCCGCGACCCGGCAAGATAAGCCGTGTCATCGAAGTTGACCTGCCGCGCCCAAGACATCGCGGCGGCATTGAGTTTCTGGCTATGCGCAAGGAGATACTGGAACTTTTCGAGCTGGCGCAGGCACAGCCTCAGCCCGAATACAACATCTGACAAGGAGAAGGTAAAATGGATATAGTTTTTGCAGATATATCATATCTTGATGTGATAGCCAATATCGAGCGAAGCTGTTTCCCCGAAGAACAGGCGGCGAAGAAGCATCAGTTCTGTGAGCGGCTGAGTGTTTACCCCAAGCATTTCCTGCTGGCAAAAGATGACAGCGGAGATATAGCGGCATTCATAAACGGCTTTGTAACCGACCTTGCAGACCTGACAGATGAGATGTACACCACTCCCTCACTGCACGATGAGAACGGTGCGTGGCAGATGGTGTTCGGGCTGTGTACCCGCCCCGAATACAGGCACAGGGGCATCGCCAAAAGCCTGATGGAAAAATTCCTGAGCCTTGCAGAAGAACAGGGCAGAAAGGGCGCAGTGCTGACCTGCAAGCAGTCGCTTATCGGGTTTTATGAACAGTTCGGGTTTGTGAACGAGGGCATCTCGCAGGGTTCGGTGATAGGCGGGGTGCAGTGGTATCATATGCGAAAAACTTTTTGATATGGACAGACGGCAGATGTCCTGAAATTTTGTCGTTTACTGTAACGCATCTGCCGATACATCTGAAAACACATGCAAAGACCCCCGTCGGGCTGATAAAGCCTGCGGGGGTCTATTATAGCGATCCAACTTTTTAAATTCACAAAATCAGGTAGCAAAAGCTGGGATCTATGGGTTTTGTGACCGGATTTTGTCTGAATTTTAAGGCGGATCGCTATAAAATACCGTTGAAATATTATACTAAAGACCAGACCCCCACATCCATTATAGGATATGGGGGTCAACATATATGGAAGTCGATACTGTCAATTGATATTGAAACCGGAGGCTCTCATGTCATGTTTTACATATATCATTTCATCTCTGCGTATCGTCAGTTTTCTTATTATGTCATCTGCGATATGTTCAAATCTGTTTTTATCGGTATAGTGTACCACCAGTTTACCGCATTTGGTATGTTCGTTTTCTCTGCTGATGCCTGCTTTCACAGCGCGGTCGTAACTGCGGCTGCGGGTCTTTATCTTGCTGTTGGAATAGTGTGTTACATACAGTGCATCGACAGTTTTGTTCATATCTTCGGCAATGTAATGATCGAGAAGTTCCGGTGTGACATTTTCAAGAGTGTCACTAAGTACATTCAGCACGATATAGTCAGGCGGGCACACCTTGTTCATAAGATATGCGGGCAGTGAAAGATCCTTTTCGCAAAAAGGCGAAAAGACATCGGACGGAATGCCTACTATGATGACATCGGGTTCGTTGTTCTCTTCAAATCTTACGAAATGGTCTGAGAAATTCTCGGCTATCTCGGCAAAACTTCTGCTGTAGTCAAAAAGTTCAAATGGGAAGACCTCAGCGCCGAACATATCACCTCTGCTGTCAGAAGTTATCAGAGCGGTCTTATAGCCGCGTTCGGTAAGTATCTTCTGCAAGGCGAGTTCGGTATTCAGCTTGTCGGTACCGTCTGCAAGACCCATCACATATATGACAGGCACCGATACCCTGCCCATCATGCCCTGAATGACTTTGTCTTTTCGGCTGAGATCCACATAATCACGGCTTATCCTGCGGGCATCGTTTTTCAGCTTTTTAGTCATGTCATTGTCGAAGCAGTGGTAGTTTATCACCTTTACATCGTGGTCAAAGAGTTCTTCGATGAAAGATGCCACATAGCTGTCAGAACATTGTGTGCTTCTGCAAACAACGACCGTATCGCTCTCGGAAGCTATCATTTCAGCATCAGCATCTTCAAAACCGACAGTCTTGACCTTATCCTGAAAGCTGTTTCGGCTGACAACACTGACTATCTTTGAGTTTTTGCCCATGAGCACATCGCTGTTCTCAAAGAAAACCATATCATTATCTGCCGCGCCGAACAGACATATATTTTCCATTATTATGTGACCTCCCTGTATTTTACCCTGATTATCTTTATAAAGCCCCGCATTTTTGCATGCTGCGCGGGCATATCTTACATTTGTACGAAAATATCCTTTACTGTCAGCAGTTTGTTCAGAGTATCCCTTTCTCTCGTTGCAAACGTTCTCATCTTCTGAGCAAACATGCTGTCATCACCGCTTGGGTCTTCTTTTGTGAAAAAAGATTTTATATAGCTGTTTCTGAGCGTCTGGTGCTCTTTGCACAGCTGTTCGTATTCTTCGAGCACTTCATATACTTCGGGGATATCGGTGTGCTTTTCGTAAAAGCAGTGTTCTATCCGTTTGCACATGAGCAGTTTGTGCTCGTACAGCATGTGCAGGTCTTTTGTCATGTTGCTGTAGCCTTTTTCCATTTTACGGGCGAGCCTTTCGTAGACATCGATGCCGTATTCGGCTTTGGTGTCGTAAAAACTTACAGGTTCGGGTGCAGCATCGAGATACCTGCCTATCCTTTCAAAGATCTTCTTATAGTCGATGACTGTTATTACGGTGCGGTCGTACTTTTCGTAGGCGATATCCCGCAGATATCTGCTGTCTGCGCTGTCATCTCCGCCTGTTCTGACAGCTGAGAAGAAAGCCTTTACAGTGTCTTCGTAGCTGATCTCCTTTGATACGAACCTTCCGCCGCCGTAGTTGTCATGTGCTATGAAGACCTGCTTGTTGTCATCATAGCCGCTTATTATGGTACTGTGCGGCAGTGTCGGACCGCTGTACTTATCGTTCACATATACCCAGTCAAGGAAGAGGTGTATATAGTTCTCGTTGTCGATGCCGTTTTTCAGTGTGCCGATAAATTCGTCTTCGCCTTTACTGTAGCTGAATACTGTGCTTTTGAGAAAAGGGCAGGCATCGAACAGTTTGAGGTGGTCTTCAAACACTGGCATATCCCAGTTTTCGTGGTACATAAGCTGTATGAAGTTGCTGTAGACCCAATTCATGTCTTTCTCTTCAATGACAGAAAACAGAAAACCGTATATGGGGTAATTGTAAAGTTTTGGCACTTTCATGGGAAGTATCTTTTTTTTTGGCAAATCTGCACTCCCTTTCGCAATGGTCATTCATGCTATCTGTGTTTGAATAAAAAGCCTATCATCCAATCAATAGGGTTAGAAACATTAATCAACGCCCATCACCTCACACGAAATAATGCCTGCGGTCTTTCCACAGGCATTATTATATCATCGTGTTTTCGGTTTTTCAATAGTTCTTTGGAGAACGGCAGTTAATGGGTGTGTAAAGGCATCTTTGCGTCAAAAATATTAACTTATTGTTAATTGAGCAGTACTGCTTCGGCGCTTACTGCACCGTCACTGCACTTGATGCTGAATTTTCCGCTGTACTTCCTCACGACATCTTCTACATTGCGTATTCCGTAGCCGTGACCACTGCCGGTCTTTGTGGTAGCCACAGCGCCGCCCGAATATTTCAGTTCATGCGAGGTGCTGTTGGATATCATAACATACAATGCGCCGCTCTCACTGCTGACTTTTGCTTTCACCCACTTGTCGTCACATTTCTGTGCGGCTTCAAAGGCGTTGCTGAGCAGGTTCGAGAACACGGTACACATATCCATCATGGCGATATTTGTATTCTCTGAGAGTTGTCCTTCCCATTCAACAGTGACATCGCTGTGTTCCTCAGATAGTTCGTGCAGTATAACATCTACCAGCCTGACACCTGTGTGTATACCCGAATTCAGCGGGGTCATCTTTATCTGTAAGTCTTTGAGATACCTGTCAAGTTCGTCATACTGGTCATATTCAAGCAAGGTATTGATGGCGTAAAGATGGTTCTTTATATCATGTCTGAAACGCTTCGTTTCCTCTTCTTTCTGCAAAAGATAGGTGTAGTATTTATCCTGCCACCTCAGCAGGTCGCGGGTGTATTCTATCTCTTTCTGCTTTTGCACAGAATTGCTTTTGTGGAAGAACAGCAGGAATACCACTGCCACGAATACGACACAGCTGAGGCATGCGATGACAGTCAGCCGCCTGTCGCGTATGGTCGAACCGCCCGTGAATGAAAACAGCGTAAGACTGCTGATGTACACCATGAACAAGAACAGTCCTATACTCATCAGGACGATATACCTTGCCGATATACGGAATTCTGGGAACTTATCCGCGTACTTGCTTTTGATCAGCCGCAGTATCAGCAGTATGGGTATGGTCAGTGAATTTATCATAAAATCGACCTCATGGTAGCTGCTGCTGCGGTCGATCTGCAGGTCGGTCACCAACATCACTATATTTGAATTTGTGATATCAAGTATGCAGATGGTCAGATATTCAAAAAGCAGAAACAGCACAGAACGCTTCTTCTCCAGCGCGAAAATGCAGGCAAAAGATGCGAAAACGCCATATAGTATGGCGTAATCATATATATTCAGGACAGAACTTATCGCCATCACCGCAAATACCGATGCTGCCGCCGATACCGCCAGCAGTTTCGGACTTTTTATCTTCACTGAACTTATGCCGAATGCGAACAGCAGCAGCTTTATCAGTTCGATGATGTAAAGACCTGTATTAGTAAGTATCTGGGTCATGGGCTATTGTTTGCGGGCACAGGTGGTTATATAGCTTATATATTTTTCCCTGAATTCCTTGTGCTTTCTTCTTGAAACGGGTATCTCCTCCTTGACATTCCTCAGCTTTACCGACATCTTGCCAAGTTCGGATATATAAGCATATGAAACTATGTATGACTTGTGTACGTAAAAGAACTGTTTGTCGCTAAGCACCTCAGCCCAGTGTTTAAGTGACTTACTGCTGTCTATAACATCATGGGTGGTATAGATATATGTGCCGTCACCGTAGGCGGCAAGATACACTATCTCGTCAGAACTAAGCACATATTCTCTGTCGCCCGTCTTTATGATGACTTTATGTCTGCTGGACATCTCCAGCTTTATCTCGTCTATCATCTTGCTGACTTTATTCGCATCCAGCGGTTTTGTAAGAAATCTGTAAGCCCTTACTTCAAAGGCTTCAGGCATAAATTCGCTGTGTGAGGTCAGAAAAACTATATACGAACTGACACCTCTTCTCCTCAGCAGTGATGCGGTTTCCATGCCGTTCATACCCGGCATATCTATATCAAGGAAAATAATATCGTACTTATCAGCGATATCTATCACGCGCTCACCGAGATAGCAGGTATCAGCATCGATATTCGGGTCAATGCTTTTTATGACCTCCTGCGTCTTTTTACAAAGTATCGGTTCATCGTCACATATCAATATTTTGATGTTCAAATTTAACACCTCCATACTATAAAAGGCTAATTTGTATAAATCATTAAACTAATATTAATTATATCACATCGTTATTCTGTTGTCAAGCGATATGTGCATGTTCACAAATTATGATATGTGCATGTTTACAACTTATGATACTGATATCAAATATCATAGCGGGCGCGGTATGACACAGGCATATTCGGGCATCAGAAAGGGGACGACAGCTGTAAAAGCCATCGTCCCTGTCAGGTCATCAGGTATATCTTTTTCCGAAAGTACAGCCGCCGTCACAGAGGATATCCACACCTGCGAGGTAGCCGTTGCGCTCATCGGCGGCGGTGGCTATGGCGTAGCCCAGTTCTTCGGGAGTGCCCATGCGTTTTTCGGCACCGTATCTAAGCATCTGTGCGCCCTCTTCCGCTTCTGTGTTGCCCATATCTGTCGAGATAAGTCCCGGGCTGAGTGACAGCACCCTTATGCCCTCGCCGCCGTATTCAAAGGCGCACTTGCCTGCGTACCAGACGGTGAAATTCTTTGACAGGGCGTAAGCAAGCCCCGACTGCTTGTATTTGTCTTTCGGCAGACGGCACAGCTTCAGCAGTTTTTTCAGAAACTTTTCTTCATCGGTTTCTGCCAGTTTATAGGTGCGTTTCGGTATGATAACAGACGGCAGGGCGTATGCGGAATTTGATGATATATCCAGTATGACGCTCCCGCTTCCCATGACTTTGCGAAATTCGCTGTTCACATAGACAGTTCCAAGTGCGTTGACTCTCAGCAGTTTTTCGGGGTCAGCCATTGAGGGTGAAAGACCTGCGGCATTTATGACATTGCGCACATTGCCGAGAGATGCGGCATACTCTGCCAGCGCTTTTACGCTTTCTCTGTCGGAGGTGTCGCAGGCTTTTGTGTATACCTCAAAGCCCTCCGCGCGGAGTTTTTCTGCCGCTTTTTCCAGCTTTGTAACTGTTCTGCCCGCTATGACTATCATCTTGCTTTTCGGCATATATCCTGCGGCGGCAAGACCCATGCCGCTCCCGCCGCCTGTTATAACACAAACATCAGCCATTTTGTTACCTCACGCTATCTTGCCCGACTTTCTCAGCCACGCTATCTCATCTCTCAGTGTTTCGCGGTAGGAACGGGTGGTGTAGCCGAGTTCGCGCTTTGCCTTGCTCGAATCGAATGTGTTGTTCCTTGCAAGATTGTATACCGAAAAGCCGGTCATAAGGGGCTTTTTGCCTTTTTTCTTTGCGTTTTTCTCCATTATGCCCGCGATGAATGCGGCAATACTCAGCGGCAGGAAGAATTTCACGGGCTTGCAGCTGCTCTCTTCACAGACCAGCTTTGTGAAGTCGCGGAAAGACACCGCATCGTTGCCGAGAATGTAGCATTCGCCCTTGCGCCCCTTGTCTGCCGCGAGGATAGTGCCGTTGGCAAGGTCGCGCACATCACAGAGGTTGAAACTGCCGTCAATGCCCATCGGCATCTCGCCGCCGATTATTTTCAGCAGTGTGCCTGTAGTTTCGCCAACGGCGTAGTCTTCGGGTCCCATTATGCCGCTGGGGTGGACGATGCAGGCATCAAGCCCCTTTTCGCGCACCGCATCAAGCACCAGCTGGGTCGCCATAGCTTTTGACTGACTGTAACAGCCTACCACCTTTTCGGTGTCGAACTGCGAAACTTCGCGTATCGGTGTGCCTGCGGCGGTTTCGGGGATAGCGCCTGTGCTGCTGCAATATACCAGCCTGCGGCATTCTTTGTGGGCAAGGCAGAGGTCTATGATATTCTGTGTGCCGCCCACGTTGACGTCTATGACTTTCTGGCTGAAAGACGGATCGACCGTGACTATGCTGGCTATATGGAACACCACTGTTTCGGTATCTTCGGGGACGGTGAAAAATCTCTCCAGCGAATTTTTATCGCAGAGGTCGCCCACAATTATCTCAGCCTCTTCGGGTATGTACTTCATGGCAGGGTCGTTTGGCAGAACGAAAGCCCGCACACTGCGCCCCTGTTCAATAAGCTGACGGCACACCGTACCGCCCAGAAATCCCGCCGCGCCTGTTACCAAATACAATGTTTTCATGTTGATTACCTCCGTATCGTTTATCTTTGATCTGACTAAATGATACAGCGGCGTTGTTTGAGTAAGGTTTCTGTTATGTTACAGTTTTGTTAAAGGCAAAAAAGTTCGGCAGCCTGCTAACAGACTGCCGAACTTATCACGATGCTATATATTGCTTATCATTTAACAGTTACGGTAACTGCACGCTTGATGGAGTTTGCGATATCCCACTTGCCATTGACCTTAGCGGCAACAGCTACCTTATAGGTCATGCCGGGTGTCATATTCTTTGGTGATGTATAGCTTGTTGTTGCGGGGATGTCCTGAGTCTGTATCCTCCACTTGCCTGCAAGATATACGGCGATGCCGTACTTTTCGGCGCCCGATACTTTATCCCATGTGAAGCGCATCTGGTGGTACTGCTCGCTGTATTCTACCCTGACACTGTATGGGAGAGGCGCGAGCTGTTTTTCAAATGTTACGGGTGCATTATTCAGGGTTTTGTTGCTCATATCGATATCGATCGAGTACCAACTTAATGAGCTGCCGCCGAAAGTCACCTTGATGCCGCCTGTGAGTTCAAATGCCTTTTCGCCAACAGTCTTAAGGGTAGATGGCAGCTTAACATCGGTCAGTGACTTGCAGCTGTAGAATGCAAGGCTGTCTATGGCAGTAACACCCTCAGGTATATCTATGGAGGTGATGCCTGTCAGTATGAAAGCGCCCTGAGGTATGGTCTTCAGGTTCTTCGAGAGAGTGACCTCAGTCAGACCGTGACAGTTGGTGAATGCCTGCTTGCCCAGAGTTGTAACGCTGTCGGGTATGGTAACGGCAGACAGCTTCTTGCAGTTTGCGAAAGCATCACTGCCTATAGAAGTCAGGGTAGATGGCAGGTTCACGCTTGTCAGAGATTCACAGCTGCCGAAAGCGGAATTGCCGATCGCAGTCAGACCCTCACGGAAATATACCTTGTTAAGGCGCTTGCAGTCGAAGAATGTGTACTCAGGTATCTCGGTAACGCCCGCAGGCATAACTACACCCAACAGATTTTCGCAGCCGTAGAAAGCCTTCTTGCCGAAAGAGGTAAGACCCGACGGGAAAGTTGCCCTTGCCAGTGTACCGCAGTCCTGGAAAGCGTAATTACCGATGGAAGTTACATTTTCGGGAATGGTGACTGTCTGCAAAGAGGCACATCTCTGGAATGCGCCTTCGGGTATCTCAGTAAGACTGCTTGAAAGCGACAGACCTGCGAGATTCATGCAGCTTGCAAAAACACCGCGACCCATAGATGTAACGCTGCTCGGTATGATGACTTTTGAAAGATTTGAGCAACCGCAGAATGCGAAATCACCAATGTATGTGACGGTCGAGGGGATAGTGACATCGACCATATCGGTGTTTTTGATAAATGCGTTTGAACCTATCTCAGTGACGGTCTTGCCGTTTATCTCAGAGGGTATTGTCACCTTAGTGTCGTGACCGCTGTACTTGGTTATCGAAATGGTGCCGCTTGCAAGTTCATCGTAGGTGAAGTCACCATAAACAGATGAAGCGCTTGCAGTAATGGCGTTGTCTGTAAAAAATGTGCCAACGGCAGTGCCGGGCAGGTAAGAAGCCACACTGAGAACAGCCAGCACGCTTGCGAGTGTGGTCTTCATAAACTTGTTTGACATAATGTTTTCTCCTTATAATTGAATTTTACCAAAAAATCGTTCAAAATCAGCCGCATGGCTGAGAAACAGGCATTTGAGTGAGTGCAGCACAAATTTTAGTAAACGTTCACCTTGCCTTAACGTGATTATTATATCATAGTGCATCGGGAACTTCAATAAAAATAATTTGAACATTTTTAAATATATTGTGCAAATCTACACTACAGAATGTGAATAATACAAGGCTATATTAAAAAATATTATTTTATTACTCGAACGAAACAAAAGGAGTCGCCGCAATAATTGGCTGTAAATATCAAAAATTGCTTTCTCAAATATTGCGGAAAGAAGAATGCCAAAAAAGGCGACGGCGATAATGAACACATTGCACATTATGAATTAAGAATTGTGTATTGAAATCACCCGAAATCTATGCTATAATATAAGTTATGTGAAATTTTGCCCGAATGGGCTATGAAAGGACTGTCAGTTTTGATATATCTCGATAACGCTGCTACCACTAAGCCCTGTGATGCCGCTGTTCAGGGCATTCTGAAAGGGTTGGAAGTCTTTGGCAACCCATCTAGCCTGCACAGGTGCGGGGTCGATGCCGAATTGCTGGTCAGTGATGCCCGACATGCTGTTGCGGAAAGTCTGGGGTGTCTTGAAGAGGAGATATATTTCACCTCAGGGGCGACTGAAAGCAGTAACACCGCCATTTTTGGGGCATTTAAGTCACAGGGTAAGCGCAGGCACCGTGTCGTTACCACGACTGTTGAACACCCTGCCACCGCACGTCCAATTGACGAACTGGAACGGCTGGGGTGTGAGGTGGTGCGCATATCGCCTGATGAGAACGGCGTCATATCGGCTGAGAGCATCATAGATGCGGTGAATGAGGATACTTTTCTGGTCAGCATGATGCTGGTCAACAATGAAACCGGTGCGATACTGCCTGTAGGCAAGGCGTTTGCGGCGATACACAGACGTTTCCCGAAAGTCATCACACATTGCGACTGTGTGCAGGGCTACATGAAACTGCCTGTCAGGGTGAAAACCTTGTCGGCCGACCTGATATCGCTGAGCGCACACAAAATTCACGGTCCTAAGGGGACAGGTGCGCTGTATGTGCGCAAGGGACTGCATCTTCCTGCGCTGATAATGGGCGGCGGTCAGGAAAAAGACCTGCGTTCGGGGACTGAGTCGGTGCCGCTGATATGCGGTTTCGGGGCGGCGGTGAAGTCGCTGGCAGGCGACCTGAATGACCGCCTGGAAAGGGCGCGTCGCCTTGAAAGTTATCTGGCTGATAAGTGTGCTGAAAACGGCGGCGCAACGCTTAATTATACGGGCGAGAAGTCACCTTATGTGAACAGCATATCTGTGGCGGGGCTGAAATCGGAAGTGCTTTTGCATTACCTTGAAAAGAAAGATATTTATGTGTCCAGTGGTTCGGCGTGCTCAAAGGGCAAAAAGAGCGGCGTACTGGCAGAGTTCAGAATACCTGTACAGAATATGGACACCACACTTCGCATCAGCTTTTCGGCAGAAACGACAGAAGCTGATATCGATGCGCTGTTTGACGGCATAAAGTCGGCACAGGCGGAGTTGGCACATCTCAGATAGAACGGATGTTTTATACTATAATAATATATAGGGAAAAAACTCCGACCAAAACAGACTGATGGAAGAACGTTCCGTGAGCGTGTGACTTGTCTGTGTGATATGTGACTGTGTGTCAAGGTCAGAACGGCAGTTCGGCAAAGTCGGGGCTTTCTGACTGCCTGCAACGGCGTGATGGGGTATGTGGTGCAAGACCATCGTATTTGTTTAGTGAAACTGAACATTCTGCCGACAAAATAATTCGTAAAAGGATACCGAAAACGACAAATTTTTTATAAAGGAGCAGTTATAATGAAGGAAATAATTCTTTGCAAGTACGGCGAGATAGCTTTGAAAGGCCTTAACAAGAGCACTTTCGAGAGCATGATGATAAAGACCATCAAACGCAGGCTGGCAAGTGCGGGTGAGTTCAGAGTAACTAAATCGCAGTCTACCCTTTATGTTGAACCGCTGGGCGATGAACCTGATGTTGACGAGTTCGAGAACAGACTTTCAAAGATATTCGGCATCGTCAAGCTGTGCAGAAGCGGTGCGGTCGAGAAGGATATAAAAGCTATATGCGAGAAAGCGCCCGAATATCTGGCTGATGTGCTGGAGGGTGCGCGCACTTTCAAGGTGAACGCGAGGCGCTCGGACAAGAAATTCCCTCTTAAATCGCCTGAGATATGTGCTGAACTGGGCGGTGCGATACTGGAGAAGTTCCCGCACCTGGAGGTAGATGTGCATGAACCGCAGGTGACTGTCACTGTTGAGGTGCGCGAGGACTATGCTTTCATACACTCCGACCCTGTTGACGGTGCGGGCGGAATACCTGTAGGTTCCAGCGGACATGCGATGCTGCTGCTTTCGGGCGGCATAGATTCGCCTGTGGCAGGCTACATGATGGCGCGTCGCGGTGCTGTGGTCGAGGCTATACACTTTGAGGCTCCGCCTTACACTTCTGACAGGTCGAGAATGAAAGTCGAGAAACTGGCAGAACTGATGACTGCTTACTGCGGCGACATCAAGTTCTTCTGCGTGCCTTTCACCGAGATACAGCTGAAACTCAGGGCTAACTGCCCCGAAGAACTGTTCACTATCCTCATGCGCAGACTGATGATGGAGATAGCACAGCGTATCTGCGAAAAAGAGGACGACATACAGGCACTTATAACAGGGGAAAGTCTGGGTCAGGTCGCAAGCCAGACTATGTATGCGATGGTGTGCACCGATGCTGCGTGCCGTATGCCTGTGTTCAGACCTTGTGTCGGTCTTGACAAGGCGGAGATAATCGAAATTGCCCGCAAGATAGGCACTTTTGAAACTTCCATACTGCCTTATGAGGATTGCTGTACGGTATTCACGCCAAAGCACCCCAAGACTCGTCCGAGCCTTGAAGAGGTGGAGAAAGCGCAGGCAAGTTTCGATTTTGAACCGTACATCAAAGAAGCGGTCGAGGGTACTACTGTAAGGCTGATAAAGCACATCTGATGTGTGCGGAAGACCTGTCTGAAAAGCGCTGTGAAAGTCGGACGAGCACTTGCGGGCGTGGGGTCTGACAGGCTGACTTTCGGTCAATTTTTAGCATGGAAGCGCTCGTTCACAGGCGAAAAAATGCACACTTGCAGTTTCGTATTTTTATATATTATAGATATGGTTAACTGTACAGAAAAAGTCGCAATTTGGTAAAAATGACAAATGGTAACAAAAATTACACAAAAGTTACAAAGTTGACCTGAGTTATATTTTAAGTACAATTTTTAAGACAGCGTCAATGTGAAAATGGTGTGAGCAAATGTGTGCTTTCCCGAAAATCCGATGTTTTATATGTGAACTGAGTCCAAAAAAATTAACACAAAACTTGCTGGAAATGCTTAAAAAACAGTCAGAAAAACCATGTTAAAATGATTTGAATTGCGCCTTGCGTTCACGAAATGTTTAAAAACGACGTGATTTCTTTGTGTGATGTGCTAGTAAAAGGAGGCGTTTCATTGATGAATTTTGCGGAAGATAACAAAGTGGTAACAGAAACTATTGACATTGTTACTGAGTGTGTAGTAAAATATATGTTAGAAAATTCCGTTACTATGTCTACAGCCGAAAGCTGTACGGGCGGAATGGTCGCGGCGGCTGTGACTTCGGTCAGCGGGTCGTCGGGTATGTTCAACGGCGGCGTGTGTACCTACACCGAAGAAATGAAGATGAAACTGCTGGGCGTTAAAAAGCAAACGCTGGAACAGTTTACCGTTTACTCGGAAGAGGTCGCGAGTGAGATGTCGCGCGGGGCGCAGGAAATGTTCGGCACAGACTGCGCGGTAGGCATAACGGGTCTTGCGGGACCTACAGGCGGCACAGCCGAAAAACCTGTCGGCACTGTGTATGTGTCGGCAAGATACAAGGATAACGAGATAGTCAGAGAACTCAGGCTATTTGAAGAATATGAAAAACTTGACAGAGGAATGATACGCAGGCTGACCACGCTGAAAACCATGCAGATGGTATGTGAGGTCTGCGGGATACCTTACAGCGTGCGCTGACAAGGCGCAGGTCAAGGAGAGTGACTGACGATGGCAATGTCAAACGAAACGGCGAACCTCACCGAAAGGGACAGTTCAAATTTCTTTCTGAGGTTCGTGAAATATTTTATCCCCTGGAAGGGCGACAAGAGCAATGAGATATTACGCAAGATAGTTTTCATGGGCTCGATAGTTCTTTTCTCGATGTCGATAGACCAGCTGAGCGACTATCTGGGCGCTTCAAAAGAGGAGCAGAGGTCTTACATACAGGATGTTGTGGTGAAGTATGAACCGCAGTTCGACAGCAATGTAAGCTACGGCATGGAAGCGGGCGGCGATGAATACGATGCCGCGAACCCCGAAGCTGCCGGTCAGAAGCTGAGTCTTCAGGACTGGGCGAAGCCGCTGCTTAAACGCAACAAAGATGTGGTGGGCTGGATAAAGATACCGGGATTTACCGATTACAGCGGTGAAGAGTATATAAATTTCCCTGTGGTACAGGGTGAGGATAATGAAGAATACCTTTATCTCAACCTTGACCGTGAGTACTACGAATCGGGCAGTATCTTCGCTGATGCGTGGAGCGTGCTCGATGAGAACGGACAAACTGACAACCTCACCATATTCGGGCATCATATGGGCTATGTGGGCACCAGCTTCACACACCTGTCAGAGTATGAGCAGGGAGTTGACTTCCTGAAAAAGTACCCTATAATCGAGTTCAACAGCATATATGAGAGCGGACGCAAGTACGCGATAGTCAGCTGTTTCATAATAAACACTAAGGAAAAGGACGATGGCGGTGACCTGTGGAAATATGTTGGCTGCCGCGACCTTAATGAAGAAGACGGCAGTTTTGCTGACTGGTACGACCAGATAAGCAAGCGCTCGTGGTACACCAGTGACATTGAGTGTACGGCAGATGACAAGTATATCACACTTTCGACCTGCTCTAAATTGCTGAGTGACCTGAGATGGGTAGTCGTGGCGAAGAAACTGACACCTCGCGACAACATCGACCTTATCATCAAGTCATATAAAGAAAAGCCCGACAAGGATGTATATTTCCCGAAATACTGGCGTGATCTTTACGGCAACAACAAAATCTACAAGGGCTGGGAATACTGAGGCGAAAAAGGAAGAACAAAATGGCAAACGATACGAATTTTTCCGAGAGGGAGTCTTCAAACGGCTTTCTCCGTTTTATAAGATTTTTTGTGCCCGCTAAAGGCGACAGCGGCACCGAAAAAGTCCGCAAAGCGATATTTGCGGCATCGGTGATAATATTCGCCGTTTCGGTGTGGCAGCTGAAAGGCTATATGAACACCCACAAGGGCGAACATGATAACATTCATGGCGTGGTAGAGCAGTATGAGCCGAAGTCTGATGACAATATCAGGTATGAGGTGAATACGGGCACTGAGGGCGTTGAGATAGGTGCGGCAGACCTGACCGTCAGAAAGCGAGAAGTGCGTGACTGGGCGAAGGATTACCTTGAAGCAAACGACGATGTGGTAGGCTATATCAAGATCCCAGGTCTGAACGATTCCTACGATGAAGAGATGATAGATTTCCCCGTAGTGCAGGGCAAGGATAATGACTATTATCTCTACAAGGATCTCTACGGCAATTACTATGAGTCGGGCAGCATCTTCGCTGACGGCTGGGGCAGGATAAACGAGGAGGGACAGGCGGATAACCTGACTATCTTCGGACACCACATGGGCTGGGTCGGTACCAGCTTCACCCACCTTTCGGAGTACGAACAGGGCGTTGATTTCCTGAAAAAGTACCCCATCATCGAGTTCAACAGCATTTATGAGAGCGGCTGCAAATATGCGATAGTAAGCTGCTTTATGATAAATACCGATGCAAATGATGACAACGGCAAACTCTGGGAGTATATCGGCTACAGAGATTTCAATGATACAGAGTACAGATTTGATGACTGGTACAGCGAGATATCAAAGCGTTCGTGGTATGCCAACGATGCTATCAAATGTACCGAGAACGACAAGTACATCACCCTTTCGACCTGCTCAAAGCTGGTGGAAGAGGGCGTAAGATGGGTAATAGTCGCAAAGAAGCTGACTCCCGATGACAACATCGATCTTATCAAGTCTTCTTATACCGAGAGGGCTGATAAGGACATCTACTTCCCGCAGGTATGGAAAGATATCTACGGCAATAAGACAGTCTACAAAGGCTGGGAGTACTGATGCGGGCGGCTCGGTAAAGGGCGAAGACTCGCGGCGGGCGGTCACTTTTTAATGGGTGACGGTCTGCGGACGGGCGGCGGCTCGCAATGGGGCGAAAGTCCCGAAAAATCTACCTTCGGGTATATATTGCTTTATGCTATTAGACCGACAATACCGTCGGTTTAAAATATAAAGCTCCGCAGCAGCTCTCACGGCTGCGGACAGGGGTTCTCGCAAGGGTACTCCGGAAAGGTAATGTGATAAAAATGAAGCAGAAAAGATCAAGGGCAGCTAAACGCAGAAACGTTAAGCCGTCCGTGAGAAGAGTCGGCACTGTGCTGTGGACAAGCGCGCTGAGCGTACTGACTATAGGTACCATTAGCGTATGCGGCATGCTGGGACAGAAGGCTGACGAAGAAACAAAGGCTGCGAATGTAAACACCACCGACACAGCGAGAGATGAGGGTGCGTATACCGCACTCGATACTGTCACATGGAGAAAGGCAAGTATCAACGAGTATGAGTTTGCAGAGGTTTCTGCGCCTGACACAAGGGCAGCAGATGAGGAGAGCTCTGCGAACGAGATGACAACATCAGCCGCGGAGAAAAAGAACGCAAAGGCGTCAGTCAAGGCTGGGACTGATAAAAACGCCGATGTGAAGACAGAAAACAACATCAAAAGCATTTCAAAGACATTCCTGTATGTGGCTGAACCTGTCAGTCTGAGAAAGACTCCCGACAAGAGTTCAGAGGTACTGGAAGTGATCGATGCCGACGAAAGGGTCGTTGTTGACGGCTGCACCGATGACGGTGTGTGGTATTCAGTAAGGCACGGTGAGGTCACAGGCTTCGCTGCCGCCGAGAATTTCACAGGCAAGTCCCCCGAAGACAGCAAGACCGAAGAGAAAAAGGATGAAAAGTCCAAAGACGGCAAAACGGTCATTGAGTTAAAGGAAGACTCTTCAAAGAAGGGCAGCGTCATAAGCTACACCGATGAAGAGTTTGAGATGCTTTGCTACGTGCTGCAGGGCGAAGTTGGCAACTGCTCTGAAGCCAGCAAGATCGCCGTTGCCAACGTTATCATCAACAGGGTGAGATCGAGCCTGTTTCCCGATTCTATCTCGGCTGTGCTGACTGCACCTTCTCAGTTCGATGCTATCTATGGCTACTATAACGGCACTACCGTCCCCACGCAGAATACAAGAGATTGTGCGGCAAGGGCGCTTGCAGGCGAGGACAACACCAACGGCGCTACCTACTACTACGCTCCCGCGTACTGCGGAGGCGATACAGCAAGCTGGTTTGAAACATTACAGTTTTGTCTGGAAGTAGATGGTCAGAGATATTTCAAAAACTGGTAAAGTGCATAATTTAATGTCACGGTTTTTGTGCAGCATTTGTTAAGGACTACGAAAAGTCAGGACGGACTGCGGTTTTGTCTTGACTTTTTCTCTTTATCTGATAAAATGTAGAATGCAGGCCTATGCGCTGTGAAATGTATACGATATCCCGCTATGGGGCATCACAAAATTTCAGCTGAGGAAGTTGTTTGATGAACAGGAACAAGAATGAAAATTATAGCGAGCCATCTAAGATGGGGCGGCTGACCGCACATATACGTATGCTGGTGACAGGCATCGCCGTCACAGGCGGCTGCGGGCTGATGATGCTGACTGACAGCGCTTTCAACCCCGCACCAAAGGCGGAGAGCGCTGAGCCTGTACGTGAGGTTACGGCTGACAGTGCGGCAGAAACAGTTATCGTGCATGATGCTGAGGTGCAGAAGGCTGCGGCATCTGCTTTCCGGACGGTGCAGAAGAGTTTTACAGCGCCGCTGGTACTGGCTGAACCGACTGTAAAGAAGATGGAGTTTCCGAAATTCAGAAAGGCTGCCATATGCGAGTATGATATCTCGGCGGCGGAAACAAAGTCAAAAGGCGTGACTGTCGAGAACGGTGAGATAACCGACCCAAACGACTTCACAGTGCCGTTCCCGCAGCAGGATACGATGATATATTACCCTGAAAAGGGCGAACCGCAGAACCTCACTGCCACAAGGAGCGTGGCGGGGGAGTATTTCAGGGTACATGATGAAAATTCAGGTTCTACCCTTGTGATGAACGGACACGAACTGCTCTGCCTGATGGTGAACAACGAGATAGGTGACAGCTGGGACGAGGACGCGATAAAGGCGCAGATAGTTGCGGCGTACTGCCACCTGCGTTTCAATCAGGAACATGGGCTGACACCGACCATCGGTCTGAGATACGGTTATTCATCAAAGCTGGAGGGCTGCGTCAACTCGGTCGAGGGTCAGGCGCTGACTTATGACGGCGAAGTTATAAACGCTGTTTATTCGGCTTCGAGCGCGGGCTATACCACCACAGCGGGGGATATATGGGGCATGGATTACCCCTATCTCAAATGCGTTGAGAGCATATATGACGAACAGGACGTCAACTGGGGCTACGAAAAGAAGTACAGCCGCGCAGAAGTCAAGGCTTTGCTGGAGGGGCGTTTCGGCATTGCACTGTCTGAAGACCAGACAAAGTGGTTCACCATAGACAGGGCGTACAGCAAGGTGTACATTGATACTGTTACTATCGACGGCAACGCGGGCTGTAAGCTGACAGGCAACCAGCTGTGCAACCTGATGGGTCTGAAATCGAATGCTATAACCATAAAGTACAAGGACGGCGAGTTCACATTCACCTCCTGCGGCTGGGGACACGGCGTGGGCATGTCCCAGTGGGGGGCGCACTATTATGCTGAAAACGGCTGGACATACGATCAGATACTTCGTCACTACTATGTAGATGCAAGGCTTGAACTTTCTCAGCCTGCGGCATCATCGCTTTCGGCGGAGGACGAAACATCGGCGGGTGACAGTTCATCGGCGGCTGAAACGACTGCCCCTGTATACAGCGAGCCTGAACCTGCTGTTACAGAAGCACCTGCTGTGACCGAAGCACCTGTTCAGCAGTGGACACCTGAAACTGATACACAGTGGTCGTCCGATACACAGTGGTCGGACAATTCTGCCGACCAAAGCTGGGACGGCGGATATGACAATAACTACGGCGGCTGGGATCAGTCGTCATACGGAGGGGAAACCTTTGAATATTAAGAACCTGTTGATGGAATACGATGTGATACTGGCATCTGCATCGCCCAGAAGGAAAGAACTTATGCAGCTTATCTGTCCGAGTTTCAGGGTGATACCTGCTGACTGCGGCGAGGCTGTCCCCGAAGCGCTGAGTGCGCGGGATGTACCCGGTTATCTTTCTTATCAGAAGTGCGAGTGCATCTCGCAAGTCTACCAGAAGGCGGTAGTCATCGGCTGTGACACGGTAGTTACGACAGCTGACGGTGAGATACTTGGCAAACCGAAGGACGAGGAAGATGCAAAGCGCATGCTGAGGCTTCTTTCGGGCAGGGTACACACGGTAGATACGGGCGTATCTGTCAGCCACAACGGGCACATCGAAACTTTCACCGAAACAACGAAGGTATGGTTCAAGGAACTGACCGATGAAGAGATAGACGACTATGTGGCTACAGGCGAACCGATGGATAAGGCGGGCGCATACGGCATACAGGGCGAGGGAACTCTGCTTGTTGAAAAGATAGAGGGCGATTTCTTCAATGTGGTAGGTCTGCCTGTATCCAAGCTGGCGGCAAAACTGCACGAGATGCTGGATTAAACAAGGTCTTAACGGCACTGCGCTATGGGCGCGGTGCTTTTTTTGTGAGATATTGTTCGGTCGGGGCGTTATAACGAAAGGGTGCGGTGACAGTTCGTCATCATTACGTTTGAAGATAACATGCCGACACGGTCGCTTATGCCGACACAGTCGCGTAATTGAGCAGAACGGTGCTTCTCTTGTGTATAAACGCCGCATTTTCGGCAAAACTGTATATATCGGACTTATCCCCGATATGTTAAATTTATGATTTGGTACTTGAAATCATTGCGGAAATATGGTATGATATATACTGAGCGCGAATGCGATGTTTCAGCTTTGCCGCTCGGTCATAGTAACGACATGGATCTCGTGACATTCAGCACCTACAGTCAATGCAAAGCGCGGTGTCTGCAAGTGCTGAATGCAGAAATAAATATGTTGTTTGCTATAATAAAGCAGTCTTGTGCAGAGGAAAGTGGGCTATGGAACAGAGTAATTCGGCAATAAGAAAAAAACGTGTCAAGGCACAGCAGAATATTGTGACAGGGCTTTGTCTGGCTTGTATGGCGTTTACAGTGGGCTGGTCTGTGTTTGCGGGAGTCGTTTCGCACAAAAATGCAGTAAAAGCCGCGCTTGCAGATAAGAACACTTCCTCAAAGGCTGAGGTGGTAAGCAAGGCGGAAGAACCGTCTTCACAGGAAGAGATGCCTGAAAGTTCGCAGGACGAAAATGCGGCGGTGGACTCCTTTGCGCCTTACGCACAGGAAGAGGGCGGACACCCTTATGCGGTGGCAAAAGACACTGCTGATGACCTGAGCGATGCTGTATTCATCGGTGACAGCCGAACTGTCGGCATGATGAACAGCACTGACAAACCTCAGGCGACATTCATCTGCGCGGTGGGTCTGAATATCGACACGGTGCTGACTTCTACCGACATAGTACAGGGTGACGGAAGTGTGGGCACACTGGCGCAGGCATTGAGCGGACGCGAATTCGGACGTGTATATATCAGCTTCGGTACGAATGAGATGGGCTGGCCTTATACCGATGTATTTGAAGATCACTTCACCGAACTGGTAACAACTATACAGGGTTATCAGCCGAATGCCAAGATATATCTGATAGGCATACTGCCGCTGGCACAGTCGCAGGATATGGACGGTGATGCGGTCAACAATGAGAATGCGAAGCTGTTCACTCAGTCGATAAAAACTGTTGCGGACAAGCTGGGTGTGTATTTCCTTGACTGCTCGGCGGCTGTTGCTGATGAGAACGGTTATCTGCCCGAAGAAGCATCGCCTGACGGCATACACATGAATATGGATTACTGTTTATACTGGCAGAACTTTATAATCGATAATTCATGACACTCGGATAATGTTCGATCAACGGGCAGACAGCATAAATGCGCGATGCCCATAAATATACAGAAAAATGTAAGTTAAAGGAAAAGGTGAGTAAAATGAATTTCAAGAAAACACTGTGTATCATTCTGGCGGCTGTGTCTGTGACCTGCGCTGTGGCTTCATGCGGAGATGACAAGAGCGAGGATAAGGGCGGCAATACCGCACAGACTCAGACCGAGAGCGTTGATGTTGTGGCTACCGCTGACAAGCTGAAGAGCGATATCACTTTTGAGGACAGCCTTGTAGAGTTCGACAGCGGCAAGATAGAGAAAATTCTCGGCGTTGCACCCGATGCTTACAAGAAGGCTAAGGTATATGTAAGTTCTACAGGCGCTACCCCTGAGGAGATAGCATGCTTTGAAGCTAACGACAAGATGGCTGATATAATAAAGGCATCTCTCGAAACAAGAGTCACCAACCAGAAGAGCACTTTCACCGATTATAAGCCCGAACAGGCTCCCAAGCTGGACGATGCTGTCATAATCGTTAAGGACAACTGCGTTTATTACTGCGTTTCGGGCGACAGCGCCAAAGCTAAGGAGATAATCGGTTAATGCTTTTTTCGAGTACGACCTTTCTTTTCGGCTTCCTGCCTGCGGTGCTGCTGCTGTATTTCGCACTGCCGAAACTGTTCGGCAGACATGCCCGCACTGCACAGAATGCTGTGCTGTTCCTGTTCAGCCTTGTGTTTTATGCGTGGGGTGAGCCGATATACATATTCCTGATGTGCGCTTCGATAATAGTTGCGTACATCACGGGCATATTAGCCGATAAAAGCCGACTGCCTGCGGACAAGCAGGGAAGCAAAGTACCGCTTGCCGCCATGATAGCGGCAGTGGTGTGGAATATGGGTCTGCTGTTGTTTTTCAAGTATACAGACTTCTTCATAAACACCATAAACAGCATCAGCGGCGCAGGCATAAGACCGCTGGGACTGGCTTTGCCCATCGGCATCAGCTTTTACAGTTTCCAGACGCTTTCTTATGTCATAGATGTTTATCGCGGTGATGTGAAAAGTCAGCGCAATATCCTGCATCTGGGGACTTATGTGGCGCTGTTCCCTCAGCTGATAGCGGGTCCTATCGTGCGGTATATAGATGTGGCTGAACAGATGGTCGGTCGCCGCGAGAGTCTTGAAAAATTCGCTGACGGTGTAAAGCGTTTCTGTATAGGACTGGGCAAAAAGGTCATCATCGCAAATGCTGTGGGCGAACTGTTCGACACGCTGTCGAATGCGCCGCAGTCACAGCTGAGTGTGGCGGCAAGCTGGATAGGCATAATCGCCTATACTTTCCAGATATACTTTGATTTTTCGGGCTACTCCGATATGGCTATAGGGCTGGGCAAAATGTTCGGCTTTGATTTTCTGGAAAACTTCAACTACCCGTATATCTCAGACTCCATCACCGAATTCTGGCGCAGATGGCATATCTCGCTGTCAAGCTGGTTCAGGGATTATGTTTACATTCCGCTGGGCGGCAACCGCAGGGGCAAGGCGCGTCAGTGCGTGAACATAATGGCTGTGTGGTTCCTGACAGGCTTCTGGCATGGTGCAAACTGGAATTTCATGCTGTGGGGCGTTTACTTCGGCGTGATACTCCTGCTGGAGAAGAACTTCCTGCTGGGGTGGCTGAAAAAAGCACCAAAAGCTGTGCGGCACATCTACGCACTTCTGCTTATAGTCATCGGCTGGGGCATTTTCGCTTATGAGGATACTTCAAAGCTGTTGCAGAACCTTAAAAATATGTTCGGTCTGGGTGGACTGCCGCTCTGGAACGATGAAACTGCATTCCGTCTTTCGCAGAACGGCATACTTTTCCTGCTGGCGATACTATGTTCGACACCGCTGGTGAAAAAGCTGGGCGAAAAGATAAAGAACTCAAACGAAGGGGTCTACGCAAACTTCTGCGTGCCCGCAGAATGCGCTGTACTGCTGATAATTTCGGTGGCATATCTGGCAGGCAACTCTTTCAATCCGTTTTTGTATTTCAGGTTCTGAGAGATGGAGATATTCACCGAAAGGCTGATACTGCGCGAACTGACTCCGGAGGATACGCCTGCACTGTGCGAGGTGCTGGGTGACCGCAAGATAATGCGGTACTATCCCTGTGCGTTCGATAAAGAACGGGTGCGCGGCTGGATAGAGAAAAATCTTGAAAGATACCGCATTTTCGGCTTCGGGCTGTGGGCGGTATGTCTTAAAGAAAATGGTAGGCTGATAGGCGACTGCGGTCTGACCATGCAGAATATAAACGGCAGTATACGCCCTGAGATAGGCTATCATATCCGCCGTGACATGCAGAGGCGGGGCTATGCTAAGGAAGCCGCCTGCGCGGTGTGCGGGTGGGCTTTTGAGAACACTCCGTTTAGGGTGCTGTATTCTTACATGAAGCATGAAAATGTACCCTCTGCAAAAACTGCCATGTCTTACGGCGCACACTTTGCGGAAAGCTATGAAGATGACGGGGGCGTGACGGATGTCTATGCCATCACCCGCGAAGAGTGGGAGAAGATAAGGGCGGTTCGATGAGCGCAAGTGCCGTCATTTCACAAAAATAACAAACAGAGGTAAAACCATGAACACTGAACTTCTCAGCAGATTTGGCGGGCTTGCCGTCGGCTGTATCATTATAATGGGGCTTATCGTGCTGGCTTGTCTGGTCACGCCTAAACTCGCAAAATGGATAGAGAAGAAAAATCCCGCTCTTGCCGAGAAGATAGAGCAGAGAGGTGTCGCGCCCGAAAGGGTGGACGATGCCGCTACGGGACATTCTCCCCACGAATATGAAGCGCACAGCGCTTTTGAAGCCTCAAAGGAAGAGGGCTTTGACCCGAATTACAAGATATACAACGAGGACATATATGCGCTGAATTTGGGCAGAAAAAAGAAGACTGCCGAAACACCGCAGGAGGAAAGCGGCGATGAAGATAAATGAAAAAGCATTATGATATCTCGGCGGCGCATTACAGTGCATTATCACGATGTTGAATATCTGTCCGATGATGAACAGCCATACGGGTGTTTGTATATTGATGATATTATCCTTGACGGTAAGGAATGATATAAGTAAAAAAGTGGCGGTTTGAACTCGCCGTACATATATTTAGGAGTTGAAAAAATATGGCAAAGAACAAGAAAATGGTCGATGCGATAACCTCAATGGACGAGGATTTCGCAAAGTGGTACACCGACATCTGTACAAAGGCTGAACTGATAGCCTACACAAGCGTTAAGGGCTGTATGGTAATAAGACCTTACGGCTACGCTATCTGGGAGCATATACAGCGTCTTCTGGACACCAGATTCAAGGAACTGGGTCACGAGAATGTCTGCATGCCCATGTTCATTCCCGAAAGCCTTTTACAGAAGGAGAAGGATCACGTTGAGGGCTTTGCGCCCGAAGTTGCGTGGGTAACACACGGCGGCAGTGAGAAGCTGGAGGACAGACTGTGTGTAAGACCTACCTCTGAAACACTGTTCTGCGAGCACTATGCAAACATCGTACACAGCTACCGCGACCTGCCCAAGCTGTACAATCAGTGGGTAAGCGTTGTAAGATGGGAGAAGACCACCCGTCCTTTCCTGCGTTCGAGAGAATTCCTCTGGCAGGAGGGTCACACCATACACGAAACAGCAGAAGAGGCTATCGAAGAAACTGAGCGCATGCTCAACTGCTATGCAGATTTCTGCGAGAAAGAACTGGCTATGCCTGTAGTAAAGGGCAGAAAGACCGACAGCGACAAGTTCGCGGGCGCTGAGGCTACATACGCTATTGAAGCGCTGATGCACGACGGCAAGGCGCTCCAGGCAGGTACTTCACACTATTTTGGTGACGGCTTTGCAAGGGCGTTCGACATACAGTTCACAGGCAGAGATAACAAGCTGAACTATCCTCACCAGACTTCGTGGGGCGTTACCACACGACTGATAGGTGCTATAATAATGACACACGGCGATGACAACGGACTTGTTCTGCCGCCTGCTGTTGCACCTATACAGGCAGTTATCGTGCCTATACAGCAGTTCAAGGAAGGCGTTCTTGAAAAGGCGCAGGAGGTCTGCGAACAGCTTAAAGCCGCAGGTATCCGCGTAAAGGTCGATGACAGCGAGCAGTCGCCCGGCTGGAAGTTTGCCGAGTATGAGATGAAGGGTGTGCCTGTGCGCATCGAACTGGGTCCTAAGGACATTGAGAACGGTCAGTGCGTTATCGTAACAAGACACGACCGTGAAAAGACATTCACACCTCTGACCGAACTTGTTGAAACTGTAAATGCAAAGCTGGAAGCAGTACGCGAGGGCATCTATCAGAAGGCTCTTGAGAACCGCGAGCGCAGGACTTACGCATGCAGGAACACTGATGAGATAATCAAGGCGCTGGAAGACAACGGCGACGGCTTCATCAAGGCTATGTGGTGCGGCGACGAGGAATGCGAAGACAAGGTAAAGGAACTGACAGGCGTTGGCTCACGCTGCATACCTTTCGAGCAGGAGAACCTCAGCGATGTCTGCGTATGCTGTGGCAAGCCTGCAAAGAAGATGGTACTCTGGGGCAAGGCTTATTAATTCATAATTTATAATTCATAATTGTTGGCAGGCATTCGGGCTTGCCGATATACCGAAAATGATCGCGCTCACGGGAGGTCGTGGGCGCGATTTTTTAGCAAAAAAGCGTCCGCAGTGAGTGAACTGCGGACGCTTTGCTTTTTATTAAAGTTTTGAGTAGCCGAAGCTGTTTATGAGCGCGTCTATCTTCTTGCCGCTCTTGCACATGGGGCAGGAATTTGCGGCGTAGTTCTCGTAGTGTGGGAGATCTTTGTCGGTGAACAGCGCGTGTATGCTGATATCGCCGTACTTTTCGATAGCCGAGAATATAGCGCCTATAGCCGTCAGTTTGCCGCTGTAGTATTGCAGGCAGTCAACGGCTCTGCCGATACTTTTGCCTGTTGATGCGCTGGATATGAGCAGGAGTATCTGCTTGCCCCAGACCTTCTTCTGGGTATTGTCGCGGAAGATCATCTGGTTAACGGCGTTCAGCTCAGGGGTGATGAGGTTTATATCTTCGCCCTTATTTATGCCCGCCTGCGACAGCTGGTCTGCGAGGAAACCGCCGAGTATCTCGGTACCTTCAAGGCAGATTATTGTGTCGATATGGGTGTTTGCGTAAGTGCTTGCCAGTTCAGCGGCGGCTTCTTTTGCCATCTTCATGCTGGTCTTGATAGAAGTCATATCCACATAGAAATTTACGTGTGAGTGGTTAGTGGCATAATGTCCGGGAATAACGCCTATCTGCACCTTTTTGTTTTTGATGGACTGTATAGTCTGCATACGGTCTTCCATTTTATATTCCTCCTCTATGGCGGCTGACCGCCCGAAAAATTCATGTGTTTCCACGCTATTATTATAACACATTTTATACCATTTGTAAACAGCTTGTTAAGACTTTTTTCTCGACATTTTTCACAATATTGAACCTCTTTTTTTGTTTAGGGAGATATACTAACTGTTTTTGCCAAATGGCTGAAACATAGATTTATCGGCACTTTGCGCAAAAAAAGTTACATTGCTGAACGAATGTTCCTGTTGTCTGTAACAAGTGGTAAAGAAATGGTTACAAGAACATTTTTGGACAGTTGAAAAGTCAGGTTTTAAACAACAAAAATGTTGAAAACTCTGTTGAAAGTGTTAAAAAGTAGGTGTAAAAACCTAATAACCGCCTTTTAAGTGTTGAAAACTTTTCAAAGTTTCAACTGCTGTGTGTTGAATTTCTGAAAACTGTAACCACGCTGTAATTATTCGGTTACAGCCACGTACTAAAAAACGTACTTCAAAAGGTCTTGTATACTTTTACTTCACGGCGGTTCTGTAACTGCTTTGTTACGAGTATGACAGTTCGGAAAAGCCGATAAAAGCCATTTCTGTCGAATTGTGGTGAGTTTACTTTTTATTCACAATGGCAGGCAGCTGAATGCGGCGCATGCGATTAGTTGTCTGCACAGTCGGTGAGCGCCTGACCGCGCGATCTATTCGCGCACTGCTTTGTGATTTTTGCTCTGCTTCGCTTTCGGAACGGCTTTGATTTCTTCAAAATTTACAAAACCTCTTGAAATTATGTGGAAAATGTGTTATAATTTACTATAGCAATCCAACTTTTTAAATTCACAAAATCCAGTCGCAAAAGCTGGGATTTATGGGTCTTGTGACTGGATTTTGTCTGAATTTTAAGGCGGATTGCTATATATCTTACCGAAAGGAGTTTGTCCGATGTCCGTTGGCTGTGATACCAATATTTCTGAACATGATTTTATCAGACTCGTTAACTTCGTTAAAGCCGGCTACGGCATCGACCTCGAAGGTAAACAATTTATTGTACAGTCAAGACTGGCAAACTATGTGGCTGACTGCGGTTTCCGTAATTTTTCGGAATACCTCGAAGCTGTGTTTGATGATAAATCAGGCAGAGAAGTAGCTAACCTGATAAACAGGCTGACCACCAATCACACATATTTCATGCGTGAGTCCGAACATTTCGACCACTTCCGTGAGGTGTTCCTGCCTCAGGCAGAAAAAGCCGTGAAAGACCATGACCTGCGTATCTGGTCGGCGGGCTGTTCTTTCGGTAATGAACCTTACAATCTCGCCATGTGCCTTGATGAGTATTTCGGTTTCAGACAGCGTGACTGGGATCTCAAGATACTCGCGACGGATATTTCCTTCAACGCCCTAAGGTCGGCGGCAAGGGGAGTCTATACCGAAAACGCATTGCACGATCTGCCCGAAGAATGGCGCAGAAAGTACTTTGAACAGCGCTCTCACGGGCTTTATCAAGTCAAGGAAAGTCTGCGAAGCAAGGTGATATTCAAGTACCACAACCTGATGGAAGAGATAGGTTTCAAGAAAAAGTTCGACCTGATACTCTGCCGCAACGTGATGATATATTTTGATTATGATACCAAATCACAGCTGTGCAGGCGTTTTTATGATGTCACTGAAGACGGTGGGTATCTCTATATAGGGCATGCTGAATCTGCCCCTGCGGATATGCCTTACGTTAAGCAGAAGCCTGCAATATACCGCAAGGAGGTGAGCGGTAAATGACTATTTTTATAATTTCAGACAGCCTTAAGATGCAGGAACTGCTCACGGGCGGTCTTAAAAAGCATTTGCCTGACGGCACTATTTTGAGGGCGGGCAGGCTGGCAACGGCAAAGCAGATGCTTGCAGGCTGTAAACCTGCGGCGCTGGTGCTTGATGTCAGCAAGACGGTCGGTTTTGATGCGGCTGAATATATTCGCGGGCTGGGACCTCGCTATTTTGTGCCTGTCATAGCGATATTGGCGCAGAACGTATCAAAATCCTCGCTGATACAGGCGGGGGCGCTCGATGTGATAAATATACATGTCGGTGAGGGCGGAAATGAACGTTTGCTGGCGCGGCTGGCAACAAGCATTCGGGGTTGTACGAATATCGTCAGACCGAAGCTGATAACTCCGCTGGACACGGGGAAAGTCATAGTTATAGGCGGTTCTACGGGGAGTACGAATGCTCTGCCTGTGGTGCTTAAAGGTCTGCCTGCGGACTGCCCGCCTGTGGTGTGCGTGCTTCACATGCCTGAGGGTTATACCAAGCTGTACGCATCTCAGCTGAATGCCAGCCTGCCGCTGACGGTGGTAGAGGCGCATAGCGGCACCTATTTAAAACGCGGCATGGTGGTCATAGCGGCGGGCGGAAGACATCTGCGGCTTTTTAAAGATAAGAAAGGCTATTTTGTCAACAGTGAACCGGGTGTGAAAGTCAACGGGCATTGTCCGTCGGTAGATGTACTGTTTGATTCGGCGGCATACGCGGCAAAAAGCGACGCTATCGGTGTTATACTGACAGGTATGGGCAGTGACGGCGCTAAGGGTATGTTGGATATGCGTAAAATGGGCGCGTACAATATCGCTGAGAGCGAACAGAGCGCGGTCGTATACGGCATGCCGAAAGCGGCGGCAGAAAATGGCGCGGCGAACATCAGCTTATCGCTGGAGAACATTGCGGGACACATCATAATGATATTAAAGAGCAGACAATAAGAGCGGTCGTGAGTGATCCGCCCCACATTGTGCGTACAGCACAAAAAAGCCCCTATGGAAAATTAAATCAAACAATGAACTGGCTTCGCAATTCAAGCGGAGTCAGTTTTGTTTTAAGTTGAATTCGCTGGTG